>Ga0268264_10000669_pt1 | contig 40172 bp, 38 predicted proteins | sample KBSSwiS32_FD_190357 | JGI IMG/M metagenome (GOLD analysis project Ga0268264, IMG submission 190357) | Switchgrass rhizosphere microbial communities from Kellogg Biological Station, Michigan, USA - KBS Switchgrass S3-2 (SPAdes) (version 2) | ecosystem: Host-associated > Plants > Roots >... | reverse complement strand
CTCGGAGGCGGTGGGTAGAAGGAAGACAAAGAGCAGATAGGCGAGAGCGTAAACGGGCCAGGCTCTTTTAAAGAGAGACATGAAAAGCAGGCTGGAAAGAAAAGTGGCAAGCCCGTTCCAGAAGACGTGACTGGGATCGCAACGGCCAAGAGCGGCGGCAATCATCGGAATGGAAAAGAAAAGCAAACCGAGCGTGGGATCGTCCATGGTACGGCTCAGGATGCTGCGATAGAGCCAGCAGGCGGTAATGAAGATGGCAACGAAGTAGACGAGGATGGGAGGGCCGGGGACGATCGGGAAACTGATGGCTCCGCCTCCGTCGGCGAGCATGGCATCGAGCACGTGGAGCTTGAGAGCGATTGCGAAGATGACGCCGTAGGCAACGATCAGCAGCCCTGAGATAAGGACTCTTCTGGAGAAAGCAAGGGGGCGGCAGAAGAGAGCGATACAGCCACTGGCGAAGGCGAATGCGACGGCGGTTTCGGGAGAAGAGAGAACAAGAAGCGCGCAGAAGGTGCTGCACAGAAGCACGTCAAGGAGGATGCGCGGAGGGCGTGGATCGCGGAAACGGGCGTTCAGTTTGACGACAAGATAGAGCGGAAGGGCGTAACGCAAGAAGGTGTAGTTCGTTCCCATGCGGATGGTTGCGAACAGGCCCGCGGCGAAGAGCATGACGTAAATTGCAGGTTTCGCTGTCGTCGGAAAACGGATTTCGTCGATGCACTTGAAAAGCAGGTAAGCACCGACCAGGTAGCTGAGGGCCCAGAAGAGATAGTAGGCATCGCCGATGCCGAGGGCTAGAAGTCGATGAAGAAACAGGGGGCCGTAGAGCTGGGCCGGGCCGTAAACGAATTCGAAGTCACGATAGGGTGCGCGGCCCTGGTCGAGAAGCGCGATGCGATCGATGAGGTAGTAGGATTCGCCGAAGCCGTGGTAGCGGCCCGCGATGACGTACATGGCGGCGCATCCGAGGGCTACGAGGAGAAGAGAGACAGGGAGCATCCAGCGCGGGAGAGCGTGCTCTTCATAGGATAGGTTCGTCTGCTTGAGGTTGAAGCCGCGCGTGAGGACAACACCCAGAGCGACGAAAAACAGCAGCAGGATGATGCCAATGCGGTTGTTGTAGCCGAACAGATAAGAGTCCGCCGCTGACGGGACGGAGGGAACCAGCCGAGGCAGATAAAAGATGGCTGCGAGCGCGATGAAGATGTAGGGAATGAACCAGCGCCTGGTGGAGCGCCAAACCTCGGAGGGACCCGCGATGGCGGTGCGGAACTCCGTCGAGACAGGTAGATCGGCTGTGTTCTTCATTCTGGATAGAGACAAAGGCTCTGGTTAGATGCTGAGCCCATAGCTGAGGGTTTTCAAGGGTGCGGCGAATTCCGTCGAAGCCGGTCAGGCACCGCGACGGTTTGAACGCAAAAAATGCCAGGCAGCGAGGGCAAGAGCAAGAACAGCAAGGCCGTACGCCATCCATGCGTTTCGGCCTGAATGAATTTGCCAGCCACGCCAGAAGGCGATGGCGGCAGCAATGATCATCAGAATTCCGCGGAAAGGATTCATGAACTGGTTCGAGAGAATTTGGATGAACGCGAAACCTGCGAGGTCACTGGTTTGACCCAGCCTCGGGGTGGTCCCTATCGTTGACAGGGTACAGCAGAGTTTCAGACGAGGTATATGCGAATGAGCACCCCTGCAACAACCGTGGCACCTGCGCTCAAGAAAACGGCATTGAACGCGACCCATCGTGCATTGAAGGCCAAGATGGTGGATTTCGGCGGATGGGATATGCCGGTTGAGTACCCCTGCCCGGGTGGCGGGCTTATTGCGGAGCATATGGCAGTGCGGACGGCTGTTGGGTTGTTTGACGTGAGCCACATGGGGGAGATCCAGTTTCGCGGGCCGGGATCGCTGGCGGCTGTGCGGCGAATCACCATGAATGATGCTTCGCGGCTGAAGGATGGGCAGGCGCACTACTCGGCCCTGCTGACGCCGGAGGGCGCGTTTGTCGACGACATCCTGGTGCACCGGTTGAGCGACAACGACTATCTGCTGGTGGTGAACGCGGGGACCAAGGACAAGGACTATGCGTGGATACGGCAGCAGGTTGGCGGTTTCCCGGGGATTCACCTTGCGGATTATTCAAGCTACTACTCGCAACTTGCACTGCAGGGGCCGCGGGCGCAGGAGACCCTGGAGAAGCTGACGAACGTGGATCTTGGCGCGATCAAAAATTACTGGTTCACGTGGGGAGAGGTAGCGGGCGTAAAAAATGTGCTGATCGCGCGGACCGGATACAGCGGCGAAGATGGATTCGAGGTGTACATTCCGAGCGATGAAGATACGAGCGTAAAGGTCTGGGACGCGCTGATGAATGCAGGCGCAGCCTACGGCATCCGTCCGTGCGGCCTTGGTGCACGGAACACCCTGCGGCTCGAAGCCGGCATGAGCCTCTACGGACACGAGATCTCGGACGAGATCAATGTGTTGGAAGCGGGGCTGGAGCGCTGGCTGAAGATGGACAAGGGCGAGTTCATCGGGCGGGAGGCGCTGGCCAGGGTCCAGGCAGAAGGCGGACCGAAGCGAAAGGTCATCGGATTGGAAATGGTGGAGCGCGGGATCGGGCGCGATGGATACCTGGTCTATTCACTGGATGGCGAGCCGGCCGGGCAGATCACATCGGGATCGCCTGCTCCGTTTCTGAAGACGAATATTGCGATGGCGCTGGTGCCGACGGCTGTTGCAGCGAGCGGAAGTGATGTGCTGGTCGACGTGAGGGGAAATCGCGTGCGGGCGAAGCAGGTGCCGGTGCCGTTTTATAAGCGGGCGAAAAAGTAGGCGTGGCTGTGTCGAGGAGATCCTTTCCAAGCGCGCTGCTAGTTATTGGACTGGTATTCGCAGGTGTTTGCGTGCGGGCTCAAGAGTCGGGTAGCCCTGGAGAACAGCCGACTCCAATTGCGAAAAGAGCGGCACTGGGACTTGCAAAGCTGCAGTCGTGGTTCGAGCCGACTACGGGGCTCTATCGCACAACCGGCTGGTGGAACTCCGCAAATGCGATCACCACGCTTGCGGACTACACCCGGGTGGCGGATGACCGCCAGTTTGCGAGTATTTTCCCGATCGCCTTCACTGCTGCTCAAAAGACCAGTCCCGGTTTTCTGAACGACTACTACGACGATGAAGGCTGGTGGGCGTTGGCGTGGATCGACGTGTACGACATCACGCATGAGAAGCGCTACCTGGAAATGGCGGAATCGATCTTTGCAGATATGACGACGGGTTGGGACGAGACCTGTTCGGGAGGGATTTGGTGGAGCAAAGAGCGGAAGTACAAGAACGCGATTGCCAACGAGCTGTTTCTGTCGGTAGCGGCACAGCTGGCGGCGCGGAGCACGGGCGAAAAAGAGGAGGCGCGCTACCTCGATTGGGCGCAGCGTGAGTGGAAGTGGTTCGCGAAGACGGGCATGATCAACGCGGATCATCAGATCAATGATGGGCTTGACGCGAAGTGCGCGAACAATCGCAAGACGACATGGAGCTACAACCAGGGCGTTGTGCTCGGTGGGCTGGCGGAGCTTTACGGGCAGACGCATGACGCGAAGATGCTGGATGAGGCAAACGCAATTGCGGCGGCAACGCTGGTGAATCCGACGTTGATTGATAAGCCAGGTGTTCTGCATGAATCTTGTGAGCCGAATTGCGGATCGGACGGCACGCAGTTCAAAGGCATCTTTGTGCGAAATCTGGGGTTGCTGAATCGAATAGCGCCGATCGCAGCTTATAGGGACTTCATTCTCAGGAATGCGGACAGCGTGTGGAAGGGTATGCGGCAATCGAAGTATGAGATTGGGACCAGTTGGAGTCCACCTTACGGGGATGCGAACGCGAGCACGCAGAGTTCCGGGGTCGATGCACTGGTGGCTGCGGCTGCTCTGGAAGCGCGATGAACGAGGAGGTTCGCGCTTCTATCCGCCGTGGCCGTTGCACGCAAGGACACCGAGGAAGGCGGCGAATGGTCCGACGTCGTCGCGGTAAGCACCAGCCATGATGCGAGAGATCTGATGCAAGTGGGTCAGGTCGTGCGCGGCCCATGTAGCAAGAAGCTCTGAGAGCGTGACAGGGCCTAGAGCGGGGTGATTGCCGCGTTGAGCGAGCTGCTCGGGTTGCAGGTTGAGGGAGCGAAGTTCGTCCAGGCAGACAGAACGAATCCGCGAGAACTCGTCGAGGAGTTGTGGGAGCGATTTCCCTCGACACTCTTCGAGATGACCCCAGCGGTCGAATTTGTCGAAGGGCTTGGATTCGCCGTGCTCGAGAATGCGACGTGTGCGAGGGAGCCAGTCTTCCTTGTCGGCGTAAATAAGATGACCGATCACGTCGGGGACGGTGAATGTCCCGTCGCCTTCGTTGCGGCTGGTCCAGCTTTCGGGGAGGTCACGCAAGAGGTCACTAAGAGCGGCGGGCGTGCGCTTGAGAAGTGCGATCGTATCCGAGAGGATGTGGGCCATAGGCAGGGGATGCTGCAGGATTCGAGCGCGATGCAAAAAGAAAAGAGCGCGACTAGCGTTCCCCTCAGAATGCTGACAGGGGTAGAAGCGGTCCCTCAGCGGCTAAAGCCGCCTTCATATTAGTGGACTTATGGCACGGATAAATCCGTGCCCTTTCAAAGCTGCGAACTCGAATCGAGCGGGGCAGGCGTTCTGCTTCTGGTGCACTCGAGTGCAGTACCTCAGACCTGCATGACTTCAATTTCTTTTTTGCGCGAGAGCTCTTCCATGCGACGGATTTCTTCATCGGTCATTTTCTGGACTTCTTCCATGGCGCGCTTCTCGTCGTCTTCGCTGACCTTCTTTTCTTTGGCGAGCTTCTTGAGGGCATCGTTGCCGTCGCGTCGAACGTTACGAATTGCGGTGCGGTGCTCTTCGAGGATACGGTTGAGGTGTTTCACGACGTCGCGCCGGCGCTCTTCGGTCATGGGAGGAACGGGGACGCGGATGAGTTTGCCATCGGAGAGCGGGTTGAAGCCAAGGTCGGAGGCCTGAATGGCTTTTTCGATCTCTTTGACAATGGAGGGATCGAAGGGCTGTATCAGGATCGTCTGCGGCTCGGGTGTGGAGACCTGCGCCATCTGCGTGATGGGAGTGGGTGTGCCGTAGTAGTCGACCTTGATGGCATCGAGCATGTGAGCACTGGCGCGACCGGTGCGCGTGGATGCGAGGTTGGACTGAAAACCCGCGACGGCCTGGTCCATGCGTCGCTTTAGATCGGCATAAAGTGATTTGGTTGCCGGATTCCCGGCCATAAATGAGCCAGCCATATTCAACCCCCATTGAATCAATTGCCAACGGCTATTCTACAACCTGAGAGCGAGCTATACGGCGAGGGGTTGTGGCAGTGTATGGATACTTATTGCAAGTTCGTGCCAACCCTGGCTCGTCGGCCTTACAGATCGGCTTTGGGATGTAGAAGACTTGTTGGCTCTCTGGGAAGAGTACGACCGGAGAGGGGAAAGTGGCATAGGTTTAAAGTCGATGAAACTCTTCGCCAAGATCGAGCATGTTTTCACTGTCTCTGGGCGCGGTTGCGTTATCGTGCCGACTAAGCCTCTGGGAACCGGCTTTCCCTTCAGTCTCCGGAATAATGACCCAATCCAGCTACGAAGTCCTTCAGGCGTAATCTACACGCATATCGCTGCAGTCGAATCGCTCAACATAAAATCAGGACCTCGTCGCGTAGCCTTTCTCCTGCCGGTAGAAATAGCCAAATCAGATGTTTTGCCAGACACAGAAATTTGGGGGGAACCGTCAAAGTAACCCACCACCCGCGACAGCTGAAACAACAACAATGCCTGTCGCGGCGGCTTGTTCGTGGGCGTGGTAGCTGGATCGGACGAGGGGTCCGGATTCGACGTGGCGGAAGCCCATGCGAAGTGCCTCGGCTTTGAGCTCGGCGAATTCGCGAGGCGTGTAGAGGCGGGCCATGGGAAGGTGATCGCGCGACGGACGCAGGTACTGGCCGATGGTGAGGATGTCGCAGCCGACTGCGGCGAGGTCGCGAAAGACGGCGAGGAGTTCGTGGGTTTCTTCGCCGAGACCGACCATGACGCCAGATTTTGTTACGCCGGCGGAGTTGAGTTCTTTGGCGTAACGCAACAGCTCAAGAGAACGCTCATAACGAGCACCCGAACGGACGACTCGATACAGGCGCGGAACGGATTCGGTGTTGTGATTGAGAACTTCTGGCTTCGCGTCGACGACAATCCTGATTGCCTCACGATCGCCCTGGAAGTCGGGAATGAGGACCTCGACGCGACAGCCGGGCGCCTGACTTCGGATCTCATCGATGACCATGGCGAAGATGCGAGCACCGCCGATCAGGTCATCATCACGGTTGACGCTGGTGATGACAGCGTGTGCGAGTCCGAGGGTGGCGACGGCTTCGGCAACGCGGCGGGGTTCGTCGAAGTCGATGGGCTCGGGACGGCCTTTGGGAACGGCGCAGAATCCGCAGCGTCGGGTGCAGAGATTGCCGAGCATCATGAATGTCGCCGTTTTGTGATGCCAGCATTCGCCGATGTTGGGGCACTGAGCGCTTTCGCAGACGGTGTGAAGGCCGAGAGAGCGGGCGAGGCGCTTGAGGGAGTGGTAGTTTTCGCCCACAGGGGCACGGGCCTTCAGCCATTCCGGTTTGGGAGCGGGGGTGCGGTGGGCGGGCTGGATCTGGACCAGGTCCATCTATGTTTATTGTAGCGGCGGCCGCATGGAAACCTTTTCCGCGGTCGAAGACTCTTGTAAATAGAAAGAGAGTCCATGCGCGGAGGTGTTGCATGAGGGTCTTGCTTGTGATCGCGGTCGTTTCTTTTGCAGCCGGATTGAGCTTGCTGTTTGCCTTCTGCCATGGCGCGACGGGCGTTCAATTTGCTTACCCGTTATCTGGAGCGTCGGTCCATATCGATATGACCACCACGGGTCTTCCAGCTGTTACAGGGTTCATTGCGACGATTGTTGGGGCGTTTCTGCTCGTTATTGCGACGCTCATTGCAATCGTTCAGCTGCTGCCCGGCAGTGGAAGAAACCCCGTTAAGCGGCGTGAAAGCGCGTTCGAGGAGTGATCGATGGGAGGGAAGGGCTTGCGCAGACACAAGCCCTGGGTGTCACTCTGCCTGCTTGTTTGGCGGGGCAGGCGTTGGCGTTGAGGCCGGTTTCAGGTACTTATCCCACCAGCCTAGCCAGCGCTCGTAGCGATCCTTGATGTAGCTGGGACGCGTGAATCCGTGGAACTGGCCGGGATAAACGACGAGCTCGGTAGGACGGCCCAGGGATTTCAGCGCCTGATACATCTGCTCTCCGCCGATCAGGGGCACGTTGAAGTCGGATGAGCCGCCCATGAAGAGCATCGGGGTGTGTACGCGCTTGTCGATTTCGAGGAAGGGGTAACTCATCTTCATATAGAGCTGGGGGTTCTTCCAGGGGGGACCGAGCTCATTGTCGTATTGAAGGATGTACTGGTCGACACCGTAGAAGGACATGGGATTGGCAACGCCGGCTCCGCTGATTCCTGCTTTGAATCGATCCGTGCTGGCAACGGTGTAGTCAGTGAGGATGCCGCCATAGCTCCATCCGGTGACGGCGAGGCGGTTGGGATCGGCGACTCCGAGTGCGACGGCTTTGTCGACGCAGGCGAGGAGGTCTTCGACTTCGTAGTGGCCCCAGTCGGCAGCGATAGCCTTGGCGAAGTCCTGGCCGCGGCCGGAGCTGCCGCGGTAGTTGACGTTCAACTCCGCGTAGCCCTTGGCAGCGAGCCACTGACGAAGGAAGTCGAAGCTATGCGTGTCCTGGCCGTTGGGGCCGCCGTGAATGAAGAGGATGGTTGGAACGGGTGAGCCGGCGGTGAAGTTTGCCGGCTTGGTAAGCAGGCCATGAACTTCGATTCCCTCTTTGTCTTTGGCTTCGAGGTCTTCAGTGGGGACGAGATTCAGTTCGGCGACGAGGGCGTCGTTGTGGGTTGTGAGTTTGCGGAGAGTGCCGTTTTCGAGGGCGTAGATTTCCGGTGGTGTGGTGTCGTTGGAGTAGAGGACGGCGATGCGATCTTTGACCGAGTCCAGCGAAAAGACTGTGCCCTGTTGCGGAAGCAGGCGCTTGATGCCGTTGCCTGAAAGCTCTACTTCGGCAGGGTATTCGTTGCGGTCATCGGCGACGAGGTAGACAAGGTGGCCGTCGGGCGAAAAATAAGGGTGATTTACGCTGCGGTCGAATTTGGCGGCGGGGTAGGTGACTTTCCCGTCGATGGTGACGACGGCGGGTCTTGCCTGGGAGTACTCGAGGAGTTCGACTTTCGCGCCCTGGGTGTAGGCGATGGAATTGGAGTCGGGTGACCAGGCGAGATGGCCGCCATCGGGGCCGGGCCAGGTGGTGAGCTTTTTCGGAGTTGAGCCGGCTTTCGGTTCGACGATGAAGACGTCGGGATTGTTGGTGCGGTCAGGGTCGGGGTCCTGGTTGCTGACGAAGGCGATCCACTTGCCATCGGGCGACCACTCGGCGTCGTTCTCGTTGACGTTTTTGCCGGTGGTCAGCTTCTCAGCTTTCTTCGTGGTGAGATCCCAAAAATACAGGGCGTTGTAGGCGTCGTCGCGGAGATAGCCCTGGATGTCCTGCTTGAAGTGATAACGATCGATGACGAAGGGCTTGGGAGGAACTGGCGGCTTGCCTTCTTCAGGATCGGGTTCGGCTTTGGGGTGAAGGGTGAGGAGCAGCTTTTTGGAATCGGGAGACCAACTGAAACCCTGGATGTTCTGGTCAGTGATGTTGGTGAGTTGCTCGGCTTCGCCGCCACGACGATCCATCACCCAGACCTGGTCGCCTTTTGTGGTGCCGGGGCGGGACGACATGAAGCTGATGTAGCGGCCGTCGGGGCTGAACTTCGGAGCCGATGCGCCCTCTTTTCCATAGGTGAGTTGCAGATGGACGGAGCCGTCCCACTTCACCATCCATAAATGCGTTTGTGTTTTGTCTTCCTTGGTGTCGACCTGGCTGACGGTATAGAGGATCCATTCGCCGTCGGGAGAGATGACGGGCGGGCTGACGCGCTGAAGCTTCGCAAGGTCATCCAGGGAGATGTCGCGCTTCTTAGGCGCATCGGCGGCATGTATGGGGGCGATTGCGGCAAAGGTTAGAGCAAGGCAAAGGAAAGACTTCACCAGTTTTGGCAGCATGGGCAGAGATTAACATTCGCGATCTGCGGAGTTCCACGGGAATGTGACTGGGCACGGACGTCTGAAAGGGAGCGAATCAGCGGAGCTTTTCGCGAACTTCGGTGCGAACCAGATAAAGGAAGAAGACGAGATTGAGAAGGCCCTGGATGATCGACGGCGCGAGGTGAAAGTGCGCGAAGAGCCAGAAGTTGTAGGCGCTGAGAAGAAGCACTGCCGCGAGGGCCATGGCCCATGCCCAGCGAAAGAGCATGAGCAGACCGCCGCAGGATGCGAGGAGGAAGACAGGCAGAATCAGGAAGAGCTTTGGATAGTGTCCGCTCATGGCGCCGACGACGAGGACAACGGAGAGCAGAAGCAGATAGAGCGAGATGGCGGCGAGACCGGGAAGGGGGAGCAGTTCGCGCCTGGGCGACGGGCCTTCCCCGTTTGTAATTGCGGGAGCAGGTTTATCGACTGCGGGTGTTTCGGATCGGGGTCGCTCGTCCGTCATAGGGAGTGGAGGTAGGCCAGTAGATCATGAAGTTGTTGGTCGCCGAGTGCGGTGCCGGGCATCGTGCCGTGGCCGTGCAGAATGACTGCTGTCAGGCGGTCGTCGGTGGGCGGAGCGCCTGACGGCATTGCTTTGATTTTGGTAATCGCCTGAAGACCGGGTCCGTGGAGTCCGTGGGTGGATGTCGGGTAGTGACATTTTGCGCAGTCTTGCTGGAAGATGGCGGCTCCGCGGGCTTCTTCGGGAGTCCACTCAGAGGCGGGCTTGGAGGGCGGCAGAGACTTGCACCCGGTGGTCGCAACAATCGGGGCGGCGCAGATCATCAGTGCGAAGAAAAGGTGTATCCGCATCTCAGGTTTGATGATACAGCCGGAAGCGAAATGGAAACCCGCAGCCACGAAGAAGTGTGTCACAGCGCACAGTTGACGACCGCAGACCCTTTGACCATCTCCCCTGCCAGCATTCGAAGGCTCCTGCTGGCTGTAACCTTTCTCTGTCCCGTCTCGCAAGATGATTGCGGACGGTACGCGAGGAGGCGACTTCTGGAAGCGGCTGAATGGATGGCAGGAGGCAGGCGCGGGTGCAAACGCGAAGACTTGCCGGAGTTTCTCAAGAGGGTCGAATGAAACGTCGAATCGCCATTGCCGCAGGCGCGGCAGTCCTGCTCATCGCTGTGGTCTGGGGTGTGTCAGCGTGGGTCGCACACCGAAGCCGGAACGAGTACTCGGGGACCGTGGAGACGCGAGAGATCCAGATCGGGTCGAAGGTCGGCGGGAGGGTGACGGAGGTTGCGGTCGAAGAGGGTCAGGTTGTGAAGGGTGGAACTGTGCTCGTGCGATTCGAATGCGACGAACTGAAGGCGCAGAGAGCCCAAGCAGGCGCCGCTCTGGAGCAGGCACAGGCTGACGTAGACAAGATGACGCACGGCAATCGTCCGGAGGAGATTGCGCAAGCGGAAGCGACGGCGCGCGCGCAGAAGGCGGCGTATGAGGAAGCGCGCAACGGCCCTCGGCGGCAGGAAATTGAACAGGCGCAGGCCGATTACAAAGCCGCATCGGCCGATGCGACGAACGCACTGGTTTTCTATGGGCGCATGGAGAAGCTGGTAGCAGCGGACACGATTTCTCGCCAGCAGTTCGACGACGCGCGCGACAAGCGAGATGCCGCGGTGCAGCGGGCCGAGTCAATCAAGCAGCGGCTCGCGCTGCTTCAGGCTGGCACGCGGGTGGAAGATGTGAATGCGGCCGAAGCGAAATTCAATCAGGCGGAGGCAGCGGCGCTGCTTGCGCACAAGGGATTTCGCCGAGAGGATATTCAAGCCGCACAGGGCCGACTGGCGGAGGCACGAGGCAAGGTGGCGGAACTCGATGCGCGCTTGCGCGAGGCTGAGCTCATTGCACCGTCGGATGCGGTTGTTGAGGTTGTGAGTGTACGTCCGGGGGATCTGGTTCCAGCGGGGCGGATCGTCCTTACGATGCTGGAGGCTTCGCAGTTGTGGGTGAAAGTGTATGTGCCCGAGACGGATCTTGCGCATGTGCGTGTAGGGCAGCAGGCAGCGGTGCGCGTCGACTGCTTCGGCGGCCGCTCATTTGAAGGGCACGTGGGACAGATTGCGTCGCAGGCAGAGTTTCTGCCGCGAAACGTGCAAACGAAGAGCGACCGGGAACACCAGGTCTTCGGCGTCAAGGTTTATGTTGACAACTCGCAGCAGGTTCTCAAGTCAGGAATGTCGGCGACGGTGCGACTGCAATGACCGAGATTATCGCCGCCGATCATCTGACGATCCGCTTCGGTTCATTTACAGCGGTGCGCGAGGTGAGCTTCGAGGTGGGCAAGGGAGAGGTGTTCGGATTCCTCGGCCCAAACGGGTCGGGGAAGACGACGATCATCAAGGCTCTGTGCGGTTTGCTGCGACCGACGGAAGGGACTGGGCGCATCCTGGGAATGGACATTCGCAAGGACGCGGCGGAGATCAGGCGTCATGTTGGGTATATGTCGCAGAAGTTCGGGCTGTACGAAGATCTCACAGTGGCAGAGAACATCACGTTTTATGCGGGGGTGTACGGGCTGGATTCGGCGAGAGCTGCGGAGCGCACGCGCGAGGTGCAAGCGCTGACCGGGATCGAACCCTATATGAATAGACGGGCAGGACAGCTTTCGGGAGGATGGAAGCAGAGACTGGCGCTGGCGTGCTCGATCATTCACTCGCCGGAGGTTGTATTTCTCGATGAGCCGACCGCGGGAATCGATCCCGTGGCACGGCGAGCTTTATGGGATCTGCTGTTCCAATTGTCGGGGCAGGGCGTGACGTTCTTTGTGACCACCCACTACATGGATGAAGCAGAGCGGTGCGGGAGAGTGGGCTACATCTACTTGTCGAAGCTGATTGCGATCGGCACGGTTGCCGAGCTGCAGAAGCTGCCTGAGGCGAATCCTGCGGGCACGTCGCGGATTCAGATCAGAGTCGCGAATCCATCGGAAATGCTGGATGGCATTCGGCATATGCAGGGTGTGCGCGAGGCAACCATCTTCGGGCATTCCATTCATGCACTCGCCGAAACCGATCGACTGGGCGAGATGCAAAAGCAGCTGCCACAGGCACGAATCGAGACGATTGAGCCATCGCTCGAGGATGTGTTCGTCACGCTCACGTATCAAATCATGGAGTCGCACCGATGAGCGATTTGTTCCGAGGCCTGGTTCCGGTATGCCGGAAAGAATTCCTGCACATCATTCGGGATCCGGGGACGCTGTTCTTTGCGCTGCTCATTCCGATGCTGCAGCTTTTTTTGTTTGGCTTCGCTGTAGACACGAATATCCGTCAGATCCCCACGGTCGTGCTGGATGAATCGCATACGCAGGAGAGCCGGCGGTTGCTGGAGGCGTTCGCGGGATCCGACGTTTTTCAGTTGAAGGCCTATGCACAATCGCAGGATCAGCTTTACGAGGCGGTGCGCAGTGCGAAGGCGCGGGTCGGCATCCGAATTCCATACGATTACGCGCGCCGCTTACTGGATGGAACTACGGCAACCGTGCTGGTGCTGGTGGACGGGTCGGACTCAAGCGTTGCGGGACAGGCGATGAGCACGGCGACGGGCGTCGCGCTGAAAGAGTCGCTGGGGCGTGTGCTTCCGGGCGGCGCAATGCCAATCGAGGTGCGGCCGTCGGTTCTCTATAATCCGGCGACGCGGTCTGCGAATTTTTTTGTGCCGGGGCTGATTGCAATTCTGCTGCAGGTGATGGCGATTCTGATGATTGCTCTCAGCCTCGTTCGGGAGCGCGAGCGGGGAACGCTGGAACAGCTGACGATGACACCAGTTGCGCCGCTCGGGCTGATGCTCGGCAAAATGATTCCGTATGGCGCGCTGACTTTTGGTGAGTTGTGCGCGATTCTGCTGGTGATGCGCACAATTTTCCTCGTGCCGGTACATGGAAATGTGATTTTGCTGCTGATCCTTTCGCTGCCGTTTTTGCTCACGGTGCTGGGGATCGGATTGGTGATATCCACGCGGGCTCGAACTCAAGCGGAGGCATTCCAACTCTCGATGGGAACGATTCTGCCTTCTGTGTTTCTGTCGGGCTACATCTTTCTGATCGAGAATATGCCGCCATTTTTTCAGGCAATCAGCCACCTGATTCCCGCAACGTATTACATTCAGATTCTGCGAGGAATCATTCTGCGCGGCGCAGGGATCAGCGAGCTGTGGGTGAGTGCGACGGTGCTGACAGGAATGGGTTGCGGGGCGACGCTGCTTGCCGCGAGGCTGTTTGTGCGGCAGAGCGCGAGCTAAGGATCAGGCGGTAGCTGTCTACTTCATTCCGATGCGGCAATGGCATCGCAGATCCTCTCGATCGCGGGAACTTCAGCCTGGCTGCCGGGGGGGTGCCCGTTCACGAGAATGGAGAATGCGACTGTCTTTCCGCTGTTTGCCTGAAGGTATCCGGAAAGCGCGTTGGTTTCGTTCAAGGTGCCGGTCTTTGCCCAGAGCTTGCCTTTCAGCGGGGAGTTTCTGAATCGCGTGTAGAGTGAGCCATCTACACCGGCAACGGGGAAGGAGCTGCGCCACGCCTGGCCCCAGGGTTGTCGCGAGGCGTAGGAGAGCAGATGAGTGTAGGCGCGCGGTGTAATGCGGTCGTCCATGCTCATGCCGGAGCCGTCGTAAAAGAAAAAGTCAGAATCGGGAATGCCGGTGTCGATCAGGAACTGACGGACAACGCGCGTTCCCTGAGCGAGGCTGCCGTCTTTTGCAAATGCCTTTCCGAGCATGCGGAGAAGAAGTTCAGCGTGGAGGTTCTGGCTGACCTTGTTGGTGACGGTAATGTCTTGCGCCACCGGGACCGATGTGTGGTGCGCAAGCAGACGGCGGTTATTGATCGGCGCCTCCATTGTCTCGAGGGCCAGGGGGAACAGCTTGAGAGGCTCAGAGCGTTCGCCGATGAAGTCGCCTGTGCCTTCGGGAAGGCGATGCGCCGCGGCGGGGTCGCCTTTGACAATCACGCCGCGATGCAGCAGTGCGTCTTTCAAGGCGGCAGCGGTGAACTCGGCGGGATCTTCTACGGCGAGCGGGGCGTGGAGACCTTGCGGAGGGGCGGTTCCCCATGTGCGCACAAGCAGAGCACCGGGACGGCGCTCAAGGCCGGGGTGCGGCTTTTGCCCGGGCTGAGACATGGTCATGTTGTTTTGTAGCGTGTAGTACTGCACGCTGGGGGTCCACTCTTCGAGCATGGAGCCGGGTTTCTCGGGATCACCCGTGATGGTGAGCTCGATTGAATTGTCGGCGAAGGAGAGCGCGGAGATGGGCGCGCCATAGCCCCACTGCAGGTCATCCCATGCCCAGGCGGTGCCGTAAGGTTCGTTGAGAAAATAACTGTCGTCTCCAACGACTGCGCCCTCGACGGAGCGCACTCCGGCTTGAACAACTTGCTGAGCCAGCAGATCGAGTGCTTCCATGGCGCCGGGCTCTGCCTGGATTTGCTGTGGCGTCGGCGTGTCTGCGGGCTTGCCGGTCGGCGACTTGGCAGGCGGATTCGTCGGGGTGGGAGTGGCGGCGGGCGGAGTCGGCGGCTGGTACGGATAGTGATGGGCGCTCATGGTGGGGTCGCCCGAACCGAGGATGAGAATGTCTCCGTGCAGGACTCCAGCGGAGTCGATCTCGCCATTTGCCACTACGTTTGTGGTCCAGGTAAGTGTCTCGACCGGCAGAAGCGCGTAAGCAGCGGCGGTGGTGGCGAGCTTGGCATTCGAGGCGGGAATGAAGAGTTTTGCCTCGTTCAATCCGTAGAGGGTCTGTCCGTCGAGCGTGGTGACGCTGATGCCGAAGTCGGTTTGTTTAAGGGCAGTATCGGAAAGGATGGCCTGAATTCGATCCGCGATCGCGCCCCTGGTGGGAGCGGCATGCGAAGGTGCGTGCGCAGGTGCGTGAGCAGCGCGATGCTGTGCAACGAGAAAGGGAGCCGGAACGAGGGACAGCGCCAGATGCAGCGCGAAGAATCGCGGTGTACGGGGCATGGAGGGAGTTTAGCAGGGCGGCGGATGCGGCCGTGTCTGCTCATAGAATGAGGAGGTCTGCCATCCGGCGTGCGCCGGACGGTGTCCTGGAGTCTCTCATCATGTCTTTGACTCGCACCATCGCCCCTTGGAAACTGCGGTCCCGCACGCTTGAACTGGGCAGGCGGACACTGGTGATGGGTGTGGTCAACATCACGCCGGATTCGTTCAGCGATGGCGGGAATTTTCTTGATCCTGAGGCGGCGGTCAGGCGCGGGTTGGAGTTGATGGAGCAAGGCGCGGATCTGCTGGACCTGGGCGCGGAGAGCACGAGGCCGGGGTCGATGGTCGGCGGCCGGGATGCAGCGGGGGTAAGCGCCCCGGAAGAACAGGCGCGGCTCTTGCCGGTGATTGAAGGAATTCTCAAGGCAGAGCCTGAGGTAGTGATTTCAGTCGACACGTACAAGGCTGAGACCGCGAAGGCTGCCGTGGACCTGGGTGCGGAGATCATCAACGACATAAGCGGCTTCAGCTGGGACGCCGATATGGCAAGGATTTGCGCAGAAGCGAGTTGCGGCGTGGTGCTGATGCACACGCGAGGGCGCCCGGATGAGTGGCGAGGACAGCAGGAGTTGCCGGCGAATGTTTTGATGGAGTCGGTGAGTAGCGGTCTGGCCGAAGCTGTGCAACGAGCGACACACGCGGGAGTCGCACTGGAATCGACTGTGCTCGATCCAGGATATGGATTCGGTAAGAAATTCGACGAGAACTATGTCCTGCTCGCCCAGCAAGGGGAACTGCTGAAACTTGGACGTCCGTTGCTGGCGGGGCTATCTCGGAAATCGTTTCTGGGGCATACGCTCTCTGATCTCTTCGGTGGCCATCAGGCGCCGGTAGAGGCGCGAGAGATTGCGAGCATTGCGGCAATGGTCGCGGCCATTTTGCATGGAGCTTCGATTGTGCGCGTGCATCATGTGAGACCCGCGGTGGAGGCGGCGCGCATTGCGGATGCGGTTCTGTCCGCGAGTTGAGCTCGAGATTCAATCAGCGCTTTGACATGGAGTGGAGTTTGAGGACGGTGTTCCAGTTGCGGCCGGTTCCCACAGCGCCGATTGCCTTGTCCAGAGCCTTGCCACTGAATTTGGTGTCGGCTGCGCCATCGGGAAAATGGAAATAGATGTGGTCGCCGGCGAGGTGATAGCGATCGCGGCGGTCTGGATATTTCTTGACGATGCTTTCAAGAGCGCTTTGAGCGGTCGGGGCGGCCGGCCCGGAGAGGAAGGCAACATGGACGCGTGCTCCATCCACGGCTTCAATAGCGAAAGGGTTTCCAGCGATCAACTTGTCCAGTTGGTCGTGGGTTCGGATGATCACGTCAACGGAAGCACCCGTGAGCTTCTGTAATGCGCTTGTGATGGAGAGCCTGACCTTTTCGGCCGAGGAGTTGGCGTCCACGATTGCGTTGCCGCTCTGGATGTAAGTCTCAACATTCTTGAATCCGAGGCTGGAGAGCGTTTTTCTGAGATCCGCCATCGAAAGCTTGCCGTAACCGCCGACATTGACTGCGCGAAGAAGAATGACGTAAGTTGGCATCCGAGACCGCCTCCCCGGTTCTCTGCAGCATCCTATCGAAATCAGGTTTATGGCGCATATAGACAATTCAAGCAGGGACGCGAGTGTAGCCCAGGAGTTCAAAAGTGATCCCGGTCCGGCGGGTCGCCTGGCAAGCCAGACCGAGACGAGCAAGCGCGCCAGTACGCTAGACGAACTGGAAGCGCAATTCGCACTGATCTCCGGCCGGTTTCAAACGCTCGTGACCTCCGCGGGTGCCGATGCATGCGCAAGACCGCCTGCGCCGGGATCGTGGTCTGCCGCGGAATGCCTGCATCACCTGAGCCTGAGCGCGGATGCGTATTTCCCGGTGTGGCAGCAGGTCATTGCCACCGCCGGTCCACGCAAGACGGCAATGAATGCACCCTATAAGGTCGACTTCTGGGGCCGTTTTCTCTCCTGGATTCTGGAACCACCGGCGCGAATTCGCTCGAAGACACCCGCGCCGTTCCAGCCAATCGATTGTGGCAAAGTCGACGAAGTGTTGAATGGCTTTCTCGACAGGCAGGAACGCATCGTGGCCGCACTTCGCCGTTGCCGTGGACGTGCAATCGACGAGGTGAAAATGGCATCGCCGGTCGATTCGCGGATTCGTTACAGCATCTGGTCGAGCTTCGTTGTCAATGCGGCACATCAGCGCCGGCATCTCTGGCAGGCTGAGCAGGCCGTCGCGAAATCGCGAGTCAGAAATTAGAGTAGCCAGATCAGAGTCTGCCTATCTGACGCGCAGCCGTATTATTGCTTTTCGGAAGCAAGATATACGACGATTCCGCTGAGCAGAGCGATGGTGGCGAGTACCGGCACGATGATCCACAGGATCCCGCTTTCAGGGCTGGAGGACGGGATGAGCGCGTCGAGATGAAGAGTAGTGGGGAGATCGGCAAACCAGGCGCTCCAATTATCGGCCTGCCAGATTGCGATAGCGCCGATGACGATCACGGACATTGCCAGGGCAAAAATCTGGGCGCCGATAATGGGGCGGCTCATCTGGTCAATGGCTGCGTTTCTGCGGCGTAGTTGAGCACGCCACCAGATTGCGCCCGCGGGTTCGAGACGAGGAAGCTCGGCGGTTTGTCTGCGGGAGGCCTGCAAGGATTCGGTGATCAGGACAAGATCAGAACAGCCGCGGCAGGATGCGACATGCGCACGGAGCTCTTCGGAACAGGCTTGCGGCCAATGGCCTTTATGCAGGAGGTCAGTGACTTCGCGCTCGCGAGCACAAGTAAAGAGGCTCATGCTTGACCTCCGGTGCGGAGGAGCCGAGCCATCTTGCGGCGCGCTCGGAAGAGAAGAAGACGAATGCTGGCGGACGCGAGTCCGGTAATCTGAGCGATCTCATGGTGTGAGTAACCTTCAGCGTAGGCGAGCCACAGGAGCTGGCGATCGCGGGGGCGCATCTGAGCCATGGCCGGTGCGAGCATTGCAATCGAGTCCGATTGTGTTTCCCCGGATGAAAGAGCGAAGATATGTTCCGGGATTTCGTCGATGGATGAGGATTGTGGACGGCGCCAGTGATCGCGCAACAGATTGGTTGCGATTTTGAAAAGATAACGACGCGCAGCAACTTCACCATCTTCGGGATGGTGCGCGCAGAGGAAGCGAACGTAGGCTTCCTGGGTGAGATCGTCGGCAAGCGCAGGATCGCGGCTGACGCGGGCAAGGTAAGCCCAGAGGGAGCGAGCCGATCGCGCATAGAAGGCCGCGAACTGCTCGTTATCCATCGCCGCGGCGGGCGTGGTGCCAGCGAGCGGTGGAGACTCGCCCGCCAGCACGTTCGGAATGATTGATTCCCAGGACATCGATCTCTGTTTCCTCGGCTTTAGTGCTCGCACCGGAGATCACTGCCGGTCTCGGTATGGGGCGTTAAGGGGCGACTCAAGTCTAGTTTGTGAGTTGTCGCCGGGCATCAATCCCAGGCGTGAAGCCAGGAACCACGAGACGCCTGCAGAGATGATAAATCCAATTCCGGGCATCAGGACCACGGTTCCGAAGAAGAGCATTGGAGTATTCATTTCGGGTTCGGTGTGGCGGAGCAGAAGCAAGCCGAATCCCAGCAGGACCATGATGATGCCTGTCTGAAGGGGGGTGAGGATGCGGGCAATTGCGCTGGGAACCCGCTGGTGCTGCTCGAACGCGATCGGGAGGGGCGCGGCTTCAAGGAATTTCCTGCCGGCATCGGTTTGCATGTACGCGCCTAACTCCTGGTTGGTCGTGAATCGTTCGATCAGCCGACCGTGCACATCGCTCTGCATTTTGAAGATGCGGTTCCAGCGGCGATTTTCGATGAACATGCGGGCAAGCAGGATGATGGCGACAAGTCCGCAGCCAAATGCCAGCAGGGGGATGATGTCGCTCCAAACACGGTCAAACGACGAGGGTGGATTCTGGGCGCGGTAAACATCTGGCCAGACTGCCTTCTCAAGCGCTTCATCGGGTTGACCGTCTTCATGCTTCAAATGAGAGAAGAGGTAGAACTCCGGGTTGCGCGCGACTTCTGGATGAGCCGTGAGAAAGGCGGCGAGCTGGGGATTGTTGCGGGCCACGTACTCCTGGTTGGAGAGGAGGGATGGATCGTGCGAGACAACCGTGGTGAGTGTGGGACTGAGGCGAAGGAGGCGAATGAGTTCCGTCTGAGTGGATCTGACGTCTCCCTCGTTGGGTGCCGGGCTAACGGCTGGTGCAGATGCGGCCGATGGAGTCGCCGGCCGTTGCTGGGCGACTCCCAAGGCGGCAAGTATGGACGCGGTCAGTACGGTTGTGGAGAGAACTCGGTAGAACGGGCGATTCAGCATTTCAATCCCTCGAAGAAAGACTCGTGCGGCTCTTCTGATCAATCAACGTACGAAGCATCAAATGGTTAACAGGAATGCTGAATCGCATATTGGGAATGACGCTTTTGGGGGTGGCATTCCCCGTAAGCAGTATTTAGGTAACGCGCGAGAAGGGTTACTTTGTACCTATCCCCAGACTGCACTTTTGGATTTTCGAAGACGTTTGGTTTCAGGAATCTCCCAGTCAGGTTCGAGTCGCGGAAGAGGAGATGTGCAAGATGGATGAGCAGCAGAGCAGGCTGTTGGCGAAGCTGAAGCAGAGTTATAGCGATCGTCGCAACACGATCACATGGGCTCTCTTTCTCTGGACGTTTACTGCGGTAGGGTTCTCGCTGTTTATGCCGGTCTGGCCGACCATGGTGCGCTCGATCGCCGTCGCCATCGGATGGTCGGCGGTTCATTTGATGCGCAGGGTCTAGTCCCCTTCGAGAACTCACGCCAGTTAACAGTTGTGAAAAGCAGCTGTGCGGCTTTCCTCGGATCCCGAGCGATAGGCGAAGAGAAGACGAAGCCGGGCGTTTACCATATATGCACTTTTCCGACGTTGACGAAGTGCGCTAGACTCCTGAGTCTGCGGGTCTTTGCGCTCGAAGCGCGTTTTCTCCGCTCTTTGGAGGTTCCATGGCACGCCCTTATTGGTCGGGTAATGTCCAGATTTCGCTCGTTTCGTTTGGAGTGAGCCTATACGTTGCGACTGAGAGCAAGAGCCAGATCAGCTTTCACCAGATCAGCCGGCGCACAGGCGAACGGATTCGCCACCAGAAGGTGTTGGAGAGCGCAGCGGAAAGCCGTGAGGCAACGACTGCGGTCGAAAACGATGAGATCGTGAAGGGCTACGAATATCGCAAGGGGCAGTACGTGATCATCGAGCCGAGCGAACTTGAGAACTTGCGGGTTCCTTCGAAACACACCATCGCGGTTTCACAGTTTGTGGATGTCGCTGACCTCAGCGCGATGTTTGTGGAGAAGCCCTACTTCGTGACTCCCGAGAATGACATGTCGGCGGAGGCATTCAACGTGGTGCGGCAGGCGCTGGCAGACACGGGCAAGGCGGCGATAGGCAAAGTAGCATTTTCAGGTCGCGAACACATCTTTGCGCTCACGCCTGCCGGGCAGGACAGCCCGGGGCTGATGGGCTACACGCTGCGATACGCATACGAGCTACGGAAACAGGAAGACTACTTCCGGGACATAAAGCAGCCGGCGATTCCTGCGGATTCGCTGCAACTGGCGGAGATGCTGATTGAGCGCATGTCATCGAAGCTGGACATCGACAAATTCGAAGACGGCTACGAGACCGCGGTTAAGGCGCTGGTTGAAGCGAAGGTCAACAACATGCCTGTGCCGATCGATGAGGGTCCGAAGCAGCGTCCAAGCAATGTTGTCAATCTGATGGATGCGCTGCGGAAGAGTATCGGGACTGAAGCGGGCACGGGGGCGGCCAAGAAGCCGGTGAAGAGCGCGAAGGAGCCGGCGGCGAAGGGCATCGGCATCGTGAAGACGCCCGCAAAGTCCGCGAAGCGAAGGTCGGCCTGACCGGGATAGCGCAGGCCGATTCCTGCACTATTCGTCGCGAAGAAGAACCAGCGGATCGACAGCGAGCGCGCGGCGTGCGGGGATCCATGAGGCGAGCAGGCCGAGGATCATCATTGTTGCCGTGACTCCAATGAGCACCAGAGGGTCTTTTGGCGTGGCCTGATAGACGATAAACGCCAGAACGCGTGCACCCAGGACGCCCATGGCTACCCCGGCAAGTGAGCCAATGGCCAGCAGTCGAAATGCCCGGCCAAGCGAGGTGCGAAGGATCTGCCTCTGGCTTGCGCCTAGCGCTACCCGAATGCCGAGTTCGCGAAGGCGCTTGCTGACAACGTAGGACGCCATGCCGAAGATACCGGTGATGGCGAGCATCGCACCGAGCATTCCGAGAACGCCTAGAGCCACGCTGGCAACGCGTGCAGCGAACAGGGCGGATCCCATCTCCTCGTTCCAGGTATGGATTCCGAAGGGCAGAGCCGAGTCAAGGCCACGGATGTTTTTCTCGAGACTTGCAGCAATGTCGGCGGGATCGCGCTGGGAGCGCAATACGAGATTGGTCTGGCTCGTGGTGTGCTGGAGGAAAGAAAAGAACATCGCAGGCATCTGGTCCTCGGTGAGGGTGCGATATTTTCCGTCCTCAACCACTCCGACGACTTCAGCGCGTTCTGCTCCCCAGTACTTGAAGTGGCCACCGATGGCTTTATCCACCGAGCCGAAGACTTTGATTGCGAACTGGTGATTGACGAGGGCGACCTTCGGCGCCTTCTTATCGTCGCTCAAGGTCAGGTTGCGACCAGCGATGAGTCGTGTTCCCGCGGCTTCGAGGTATCCGGGGGAGATGCGATAGTTCATCGCATCTGCGGCGTAGTTGGTGGGGCGAAAGTCGGTCGTCGCGTCGGTGTAGACATAGGAATCGCCGCCGCCGAGGCTGAGGGGGATGTTATCGATCATGCCAACGGCGGAAACTCCGGGAATGTTGGCCGCGGTTTCGAGCAGGCGCTGCTGCATCCGCGGCACGCGGTCGTCGGCATAACCGGCCATGCGGAGATCACTGCCGAGGAGCAAAGCATTCTCCGGTTGGAATCCATAGCTGCTGTGGACGGAGCGCACCAGGCCACGCACGGCTACGAGTGATGACGTGACAAGTACGGCGCAGATGGCAATCTGAACGACGAGCAGGACATCGCGAAGCGTAAAGCGCCGCAGTCCTGTTGTAGAACTCATGCCAGTACGGATCCTCTGCCACGGATCGGCGCGCATGACTTGACGAATAGGAACGATGCCGAAGAGCAAGCCACTTGCGACCGAGAGCAGAAGAGCAACTGTATAGGTACGGAAATCAGGATTGACCGGCACGTTGATGGGAACGTTGGGAATGGGCTGCCAGGCGCTGAGCACATGAAGGATTACGACGCCGCCTGCAAGTCCGAGGATGCCGCCGGCAAGGGAGACGAGTGTGGCCTCGGTTAGAAGTTGGCGCAGGATGAGACTGCGTTTTGATCCGAGAGCCAGGCGCAGAGCTACTTCTTTAGAGCGATCGGCGGCGCGAGCGGCAAAGAGGCTTCCGAGGTTGGCGCAGGCGGCGAGCAGGATCAGCCCAGCAAGTAGCATAAGTCCTGCCATAAAGGCGCGCGCGGGACCTCCGAGGAAGTCCCCGACGAGTCCGGGTTTGGCGAGAGAAAACTTGATGCCATCGTCGTCACGCGGATAGGTCTTGGCGAGCCAAGATCCGATGGAGTTCAAGTCATCGGTGGCCTGTGCCGGCGTCGCTCCCGGCTTCAGACGGCCAATGACCCAAGGAGAATGGTCGCCGCGATATTGAAGCGCGTCATTGCCTTGGATGAGTGGCTGATCGAGGATTGGAAGCCAGAGTGCGGGTGCGAAGAAGAGTTCGGTGCCGCGAAACGAAGGCGGTGCGACGCCGATGATGCTGAACGGATGCTTGTTGATCTGCACAGAACGCCCGATGACCCCTTTGTCATCATGAAAATGACTGTGCCAGTAGGCGTAGCTCAGGACTACGTAAGGAGCGCTGTTCTTTCCTTTTTCATCGGAGGCATGGAAGAAACGGCCGAGATAAGGCTGAACCTCGAGGGCATCGAAGTAGTTTCCACTGACAAGATAGGGCCAGGCAGTCGATGGGTTTGCGCCAGTGTCAATGCCAATAGCGCCGGCGATCTGACAGGCAATCAGGCTTGAGAAGGTGCGATTCCGGTCTCGCAGATCAATGTAATCGAGGTAGGACTGCGACGGAAACCGGAAGCGCTGGACGGTGTAGAGGTTTTCCGCGTGAGGCACATTCACGGGGCGCAGGACTAACGCATTGAGAACACTGAAGACCACGGCATTGGCCCCGATGCCGAGCGCCAGGGTGATGAGCGCGGTGAAGAAGAACCCGGGCGATTTGGCCAACTGTCGGATGGCGAACTTCAGGTCTCTCAACATGATGTTTTGAGGTACGTGAGTTGCAGGCCGGGAGTTCCCAAAGAGTGGTTACGTAATCGTTCGTCCTCTAATTCGTCTGCTTATCCCACGACGTATGCGCCTGATGACATTCGGAATTCGGCGGGTTCGTAAGCAAGCTAACCTTGCTCGAGTGATTGGGGAGGACGAATGTTCTGCTGCTGCAGAGGTGGTCGAAGGTTCAGGGCTCTTTTGTTAGCGTTGGTGGCGACAATAACCATCTCGGCTCCTCTGCTGGCGGAAAAATCGTCACCGAAGCCGATCGGCAAGATGGTGGATCTCGGCGGACATCGGCTGCATGTGAACTGTTCGGGGGCAGGATCGCCGGTCGTCGTTGTCGAGAATGGGCTCGGAGATTTCTCATTCGACTGGATTCTCGTGCAAGAACGGGTTGCCAAGTTTGCGCGTATCTGCACGTACGATAGGGCAGGATACGCGTGGAGCGAATCAGGTCCGAAACCACGTACCTTCGCCCAGCTGAATCTTGAACTGCATGATGCGCTGGAAAAGCTGGGTGAGAAGGGGCCGTTTGTTCTTGTGGGTCACTCCTATGGCGGGCCGGTGATGATCAACTTCGCGAACCAGTATCCAGACGATACGGCGGGGTTGGTGCTGGTGGATTCAGCGCATGAAGGGATGAGGGTTGGAGTCGGCGGCAAGCAAACGATCCGGCTGGGCGCGAATGCACAGCCACGGGAGATTCCTTCTCCGCACGAGGAGATGGCCGAGACGGATCGAGCGAGTTCGCATGGGGGTGATCCGGCTCCTGTGAAACTGGACCGGCTCTACAAGCACTTGCCAGTACGAGAACAAAAGCTGCAACTCTGGGCGCAGGGGCTGCCTTCTCTCGAGGATGCCGAAAACAGTCAGCGTGAGTGGTCTGAGGTTTACTTTGCGCAATGGCTCGCAAAGCCGGGCGAAGGTTCGCTGGGGAAGCTGCCCGTTGTGGTGCTTTCGCGAGCGGAAGGTGGATATACAGAGGACCTCGATGTTCCCGCCGCGCAGATGGAACAAGAGCGGAAGGAAGGACAGGTGAAGCTCTTCCGACTTTCGACGAACAGCAGGCAGTTCATACTCCGATCTGGTCACAACATGGAGCTAGAAGCTCCGGAGGATGTGTCCGGTGCGATTCGAAGGGTCGTAGACGCGATTCGTTCGCATCATGCTCTATAAGCGATGAGCAGGTGTGCCACGCTTATGTCGATCCAACGTACGCGGCGGCTGTGGTCAAGAAATGGACACTTTATGTTCGAAGCGTCGAATAGGAATAGATCTGCGATTCTCTGAAACGCAATTGCGTTGACTCTCACAATTCCTTCGGGCTACACTCCCTGCGCCCCCGGCTGTTCCTTTCTGCCGCAGATCCACCCTGGAGGATAATCATGTTCCCGCTTTTTAAGCGTGCTTTGATGCCGCTCGTCTTTGTTCTGCCTACCGTTCTCTATGCCAGCGATTACACGTATCAGCAAACGACCCAGATCACTGGGGGATCGCTGTTGAAGATGATGAAGACCGTGGGGGTGTTCAGCTCCCAGGCGCGGCACATGGGCGATCCCATCGTGTCGACAATTTATTTGAAAGACAACCGGCTGGCGGATGTTTCGCCAGAGCGAATTCAAATTATTGATCTGGACAAAGAGACGATCACACAGATTGATGTTGAGAAGAAGACCTACTCGGTGATGACGTTCGCGCAGATGAAGCAAGCGATCGCGAACGCCCGAGAACGGATGCAGAAAGAAGCCGCGAAACAGCAGCCGCAGCGGGCGGCTTCTTCGGATCCGAATGCGCAAGATGTACAGATGAGTTTCGACGTGAAGGTGAGGAAGACGGGAGCACAGAAAGACATCGGCGGCTTAAACAGCAGCGAGGCCATTCTGACCATGACGATGACGGCGACAGATGCAAAGACACAGCAGTCTGGAAATCTGGCAATGACAAATGATCTATGGATGGTGCCAGCGGTGCCAGGATACGAGCAAGTGCGGGAGTTCTACATGAAGTTCGGGGCCAAGATGGGAGATGCAACGGTTGGTCTTGGTCGGGATTTCAGCCGGATGCTGGCGCAACAACCGGGTGCCAATCAGGCCATGGGGGACATGGTCAAGGAGATGCAGAAGATTGACGGGGTTCCGGTGATGCAGGTAATGCGCATGGGCACGACCGTGAATGGGCAGCCGCTGCCGGCGGCATCCGAAGCACCTTTGCCCACTGAGCCTGCGGGTCCAAGCAAGGGAGACATCGCCAAGGCTGGAATGGGCTCGATGATCTCGAGCCGTCTGGGAGGGTTCGGCGGATTCGGGAAGAAGAAGCAGAACACGCCACCGCCCGATCAGAATGCGGATCAGGCCGGGGCTCAGCCGACGAGCGCGATCCTGATGGAGATGCAGACGACGACATCGAACTTCTCATCCGCGCCTGTCGATCCGTCGCATTTTGATGTTCCCTCGGGGTACAAGCAGGTGCAGTCTGCGATGGAAAAGCAGGAAGCTCAGCAGTAAATCGATCAACTTGTTGCATGATGCCGGCAGTGGCGCTCTTCAGGCGCCACTGCGGCGGATTTGCGCGTGCTTCCTGTTCCTGAATACATAGAAATACCCATGCGATTTTCTTCTTCGGATGGGTAATCCGCCCGATGCGGCGGGGTGACAGACTCCCTATTCTCAATAGATGAAGAGCGTAGGAAACCTCTTCCCCGGAGGCGTTCGAATGCAACAGACAAGCAATTCTACTTACGTTGAGACGATAGTTATTGGAGGAGGCCAGGCCGGTCTCTGCACTGGTTACTACCTCAAGAAGCAAGGGGCGTCGTTCCTCATTCTCGACGCCAATGAACGCGTGGGCGATGCCTGGAGAAGTCGTTGGGATTCACTCAAGCTGTTCTCGCCATCCCGGTATGTTCTTCCGGGATTATCCCTGAAAGCTGAGACGGACGGATTCCCTACAAAAGATCAAATTGCAGACTATCTTGCCGAATACGCGCGTCATTTCAAACTGCCTGTGAGGAATGGAGTCAGGGTGGAGCGGCTCGAGAAGCAAGGCGATCGCTTTGTGCTGACCTGTGGCGCCAGACGATACGAGTGCAGCAACGTGATTGTCGCGATGGCCAACTACCAGGTCCCACATAAGCCGCACTTTGCCGGAGAAATCGATCCACGAATCGTTCAGCTGCACTCCCATGAGTTCCGGAATTCTTCGCAGCTGAACCCCGGTTCGGTCCTAGTTGTGGGTGCGGGCAATTCTGGTGCCGATATCGCGCTGGACGTGGCACGGAAGCGGCGGACGATCCTATCCGGCAAGGAGGCTGGGCATATTCCATGGCGCATCGAGAGCATCTTTGCGCGGCATGTGCTGATGAGGCTGGTGCGGTTCATCGGCCACCACGTGCTTTCTTTGAAGACGCCAATCGGCAGAAAAGTCCGGCCCAAGATGCTGCATCACACGACAAGCTTGATTCGAGTGAAGCCGAAAGACTTCGAGGCTGCGGGGATCGAGCGTGTCGGAAAGACGATCGGAGTTCGCGACGGGCTACCGGTTGTGGCAGGTGGCGAGTCTCTCGATGTGCAGAGCATTATCTGGTGCACCGGCTACGCGAACGGGTTCTCATGGATCGATCTGCCGATTTTCGATTCAATCGGTGATCCCATGCATGAGCAAGGCGTGGTGCCCCGCGTGCCGGGACTCTATTTTGTGGGACTCCACTTTCTTCATGCGATGAGCTCCGCGAGTTTTATGGGGATCGCACGGGATGCAAAGCGCATCGCGCGACATGCGGAAGCTCGTTCGCGAGGCTGGAAATCCGACCGAGGGGAAGAGCAACCTGAGACGAAGGAGTCCGCAGCGGCGTAGTTGGACGAACCGGCGAAGCGCTGTGGAGCGCAATTAAAGGAGGTTGCGTTCCATGGCATAAACGGTTGCAGCGGTCCTCGAATCAAGGTTGAGCTTGGTGAACATGTTGCTGAGGTGCCGCGCAACCGTTTTTTCGCTGATCTGAAGTTCCATGGCAATGCGCCGGTTGGTTTTGCCGGATGCCACGAGGCGCAATACTTCGATCTCGCGCTCGGTGAGTGAACCCGCTGTGTCGGAACGAGGCTTTGGCTCCTTTTCTTTGAGGACGCAAGCGAGATCGATGGAAGCTCCCAGACCTGCGAAGGTCTTTTGAGCTTCAGCAAACTCGATGGCAGCCGACTCCTCATTGCCGAGCTTTCGGTAGGAGCGGGCCAGAAGGCAGCGAACGCGGGCGGCTTCATAGGGAACCTGGAGATCGTGCCAGAGAGTCCTGGAGCGCTCGAGTTCGGCCACAGCGCCTTGCGGATTGTTGTCCGCGAGCATCATTGCGCCCGCGTTGCGCGAACTGAGGGCGCGCACGAACGGGAATGCGATGCGTTCGGAGAGAGCCGCGAGTTCCTGACTCGCCATCCGGGCCGAGTCGATATCGTTTGTGGCAAGAGCAATCTCAACCCACGCATCAAGAAGCAGCGCGCGACGAGCCGGTTCGAGCACGTGATCGGAAATTCTGCGGATCATGGCGTTGGCAACGTCAGCCTTGTTTTGCGCGAGGCGAAGGCGTGCGAGGCCGGGACCAATATTCGGTGTCCATTTTGCGGCCTCTTCATATGCCTTCTCGGCTTCAGGCAGATTGCCGCGCATGCGCTCGATCTCTCCGATCTGATAGAAGGCCCCTCCCAGGGTTGCGCGTGGGCTCGGCAGAGCCAGGCATTCGCAGGCTCGTTTCGCCTCTTCGAATGCCTCGGACCAGGCGCCGTGGAGATGAAGCAATTCCGCTCTGCGGATTAGACAATGCCCTCGATACGGCATGATGTCGGGCTGGGAGTCGCACCAGGCTTTCAACGCGATTGTCCACTCTTGTGCGCGCTGCAGATCGAAGACCTCGCCACATGCGTCAAGAACACTGCAAAACACCCCGCCTGCGTTTAAAGGGGAGACTTCACCGGCGGTCACTGCGATCATGGCTTCATCGAGCAGAGCCAGTCCTTGATCGATCTCGCCTTTACGAATCAGTGAGCGTCCCTGTCCCTGGAGCGCAAGAGCCATCAGGTCCTTATCGTCAAATTGCTTCGCAATCGCGGCAGCCTGCCGGAAGAAGGCCTGGGCGGCAACTGGTTCGCCGGAGTGGACGGCCCGATACCCGTTGGGGAGAAGGAGATACCCACTCTCGACACACTCCGGCTGATCTTCAAGCAGCCGCCCGGCTCTGGATAGCCAGCCGGTAGCCCTGGCCGTCTCTCCATTTAGCAACGCGGTAAATCCGAGCCAAAATGCACATTTTGCGGCAGGCACAGTGTGTCCGGACGCGAGAAACGTCTGATGCGCACGGGAGAGGGCCTCCGCACCCTCCTGTTCTTTTCCGATCAGGAAAGCAGCCTGAGAAAGCAGCACCAGGTGTTCTGGTTCCAGGGGGGATTGTCGATCAGCGCTTGACAGGAAGGTGAACGCGTCGCGCCAGGCTCGTTTTTGAAATGCTTCAGATCCTGCGGCGAGAGCCTGTGAGCGATCAATTTCGATTTCGCGCTCGGGATTCGTAATCATGGGGAATGACCGCCGGACAGGGACTGAGTCTAGCATTTCACACGGTTGGCGGTTGGAACTCGGCCCTATCCAGATTTTCCCGGAAGAGATGGTCCTCACAGCTTCCTTTGAACTCAGGGTTTAGAATCGTTCGTGGTGCGATGAGTTTGCGCCAATTTTTCCGCCCGCGCGTAGCTGAATTGGATGGGCTGCGGCGGGTGTTTGTGTGATTTCTGAAGGAGCAGGTAGTTGATGCGAGCGAAGACGGCGGTGGTTCTGGGCGCCCAATGGGGCGATGAGGGCAAGGGAAAGATTGTTGACGTACTGAGTGAACGGTTCAGTGCGGTGGCCCGCTATGCGGGCGGACACAATGCCGGACACACCGTTATCCATGGCAAACAGAAGTTTGTTCTTCAGCTCATTCCCTGCGGCGTTCTGCGGCCGGGTTGCAAAAGCATCATAGGAAATGGGGTGGTGCTGGATCCGATCGCTTTCCTGAAGGAAGTCGGAAAACTACGTGGTCTCGGGATCGATGTGGACAGGCAGCTCTTTGTTTCAAATCGGGCGCAGGTCATTCTGCCGTACCACCGGATGATCGAATTGGCAGCGGAGAGCGCCCCTGGGCGCAAGCGCATTGGAACCACCAGCCGCGGAATCGGCCCTGCCTATGAAGATAAGATGGCGCGCAGTGGGCTGCGGATTGTCGACCTGCTGCGGCCGGAATTGCTGAAAACTCATATCTATGCCGCATGCAGCGAGAAAAATGCCATTGCGCATGCGCTGTTCGGGACCGATCCGCTGGAGCCCCAGAAGATGTACGAGGAGTATGCTGCGGCGGCGGAAGAGGTACGGCCCTTCGTAACGGATACGGGACGGTTGCTGCACGAAATTATCGCGAGCCGTGGATCGGTCATGTTTGAAGGCGCGCAAGGAACGATGCTGGACATCGATCACGGAACCTACCCTTTTGTGACGTCATCGTCAGCGACGGCGGGAGGAGCTGCAACAGGTACAGGTGTAGGGCCTACGGCAATCGGGACTGTGATTTCGGTGACGAAGGCCTATGTAACCAGGGTTGGAGAAGGACCGTTCCCGACGGAGATTCATGAGGATATAGGCGACCAGCTGCGCGCACGAGGCAATGAGTATGGAGCTGTGACGGGCCGGCCGAGGCGGTGCGGATGGCTGGATATTCCATTGCTGCGCTACTCGAACCAGGTAAACGGCGCCGAGTGGCTGGTGGTGACGAAGATGGATGTGCTCGATGAGCTCGATGAGATTCCTATTTGTGTGGGTTACCAGGTGGATGGGAAGGTAAGCGACGAGATTCCCGCAGACGTGCAAGGGCTGGAGCGCGTGAAGCCGGTCTACACGAAGCTCAAAGGGTGGAAGGCTTCCACCGAGGGCATTGCGGACTTTGATAAGCTGCCGAAAGCCGCACAGGAATACCTGCGTTTCCAGGAGCGTGAGAGCGGTGCGAAGATCGGCATGGTGTCGACCGGGCCCGACCGCGATCATACGATGATTCTTCCGGAGTTTGCGGCGGCGCTGAACGAGATCCAAGCTTAGAAAAGATTTCGAAAAATGAGGAACAGCTCTCCATGATCAGCTTTACCGTCCGGATGAGGTTCGCCCAGGAAGATCGGGCAGAGATTGCGGAGATTCTTCGCGAACTGACAGCGGCTTCGCGCCAGGAGCCTGGTTGCGCCAGCTACATACCGCATTGGGTGCAGGGTGAACCCTGCACGGTGCTGATTTACGAGCAATACAGCGACGGCAAGGCGGAAGAGGCACACCGGCAGTCGCCCCACTTTAAAAAATATGCGGTTGCCGGGCTCTACCAGAAGATGCTGGAGCGGAGCCGGGAAGATCTGGCGGCGCTGGATTAAAACGAAGTTTGTCCTCGGCGACAAACCCCGGTTGCAAACGGACAGTCAAATCTTTGACAGGTGATTCATGGGTCATGGTGTACGAGTGACTTCTGGATTGCCGGTCGGAGGCATGTGTGATCTCTCGCATTGACCCTTTTGATGGGTCCCGGCTACTATCCCTATCGCCTATGCGAACACTGAAGGGAACGTCGGCTGTGGTCAAAAGGTGGTCTGTCTTCATCGGGCTGACTGGTGCGTTGCTCACTGCAGTGGTGCCGCTGGGTGCGATGCCTCGCGCGGAGAAGCACGAGGTCCGGCATGAAATTGAGCGGCTTGAGGACGCGTGGAGAAACGCAGTTCTGCACGGGAATCTTGCGGCAATGGATGGGTTGCTGTCAGACGACTACATGGCGATCACGCCTTCCGGCATTCTGCAATCAAAGGAGCAGGCGCTTGCTAGTCTTCGCACAGGCGCAATGCGCTTTACTGCGCTCGATCTTTCAGATCGCAAAATTCGCCTCTATGGAACAACGGCGCTGGTGACTTCCCGGGCGGATGTGAAGGGTACCGATCCAGATGGGAACGTGTCAGGCAGTTACCGATACACGCGTGTGTACGTTCGCGACGCACGAGGGGTTTGGCGAATCGTGAGTTTCGAAGCGAGCAAGATTCGCGAGCCTGGCGAACGGCGTTCATCGAAAAGTGACTAGAAGCAGCAGGTGGGACCGCTCCAGCCGCGACCCTACAATAAAATCATGCCTGAGCTGCCCGAGGTGGAGACAATTGCGCGCGGCGTGGATGCGCGTGTGCGAGGTGATCGAATCCTCGAGATTTGGTTCGGATCGCACCGGGAGCCATTCAAGAATTCCGCTGCACGACAGTCCAAGGGACTGACTGAACGCCGGATTCAATCGGTTCACCGCACAGGAAAACACATTGTGGTGGAGCTCGGGCCGCAAAGCGACAGGAGCACGGACCGCAATGGTGAGGTTGCGGCGCAATGGATCGTTCACCTGGGCATGACTGGACGTCTCCTGGTTACGACGCCGGATGCTCCAGTGGTAAAGCATACGCATGCGCGATTGGGGCTGGAAAGCGGACGCGAGCTGCGGTTCGTCGACCCCAGACGCTTCGGACGGCTTGAGTTTCGCGATTTAGCCAAAGAGAAAGAGTTTCGCAGACCGGGTGCGGAACCGTTGACGATCAATGTCAAAGAGTTTGCAGATTTATTTCGCGGAAGGAAGCTGGCCATCAAGGCCGCGTTGCTGAACCAGACTTTGCTCGCAGGCGTGGGAAATATCTATGCGGACGAGAGCTTGTTCAGGGCAGGATTACGACCGCGAAGGCGCGCAGGAAAGCTGACGCAGGAGGAACTCGAGCGGCTGCGGAAGGCGATCAAGGAAGTCCTGGAGCATGCGATCCGTCTGGGAGGATCTTCGGTTTCGGATTACGTGGATGCGGATGGCGCGAAGGGCTTCTTCCAACTGGAGCATTACGTATATCAGCGGACTGGGGAGCCGTGCCGGAATTGCGGGAGCGGGATCAAGAGAATCGTCGTGGGTGGAAGGAGTACTCACTACTGCGCTCGATGTCAGCACTAGTGATTTCTATTGTTTTTTGAAGTTAGAGGAACTTTCATTACCAGAATCAAAACGAAAAGCGGATCACTAGACACGTAAGCTGCTGAAAACACAGACGCGGTAGAACGGCATAGCGATTGCTATCTATAGGGTGCCAGTGATGTACCGGCTGCTGGAGAAAACCCGGCCAGCCCGCAAAATAGCAGACCTCCGGCAAGAAGCAGCCGCCATAGAAGCGGCAAACCGGCTGGGGAGCCTGTAGAAGGCGCGGTGGATTCACCACCGGCCGTAATTGCTGGGAGGCCAGTGACCAGCGCAGGGACACGAAACGCCACTCAAAGAAGTGGCGTTTCGTGCGTTCAGGCTAAAGGGCCGGGTGAGGCAAGCTCAGATTACGAGTGTTACGGTTGTGCGGGTGTGAGCCCGTGAGCTACTTGCGCTGTTTAACAAGAGACTGTACTATCAAACTTGCCTATCAGGCGGCTGAAGCGAACCACCCGCATTCGGGGAGAGAAGGCTCGCCGCTGACAAAAGATATCTTCGAAACAAGAGGCGTCCAAATTCGACGAGAGTCAGAAGATCTCTATAGGACAGGCAAATACCCAGGGAAACGCCGGCGAAATCGTACCTACAATGGTCACGGGACTGCCGAGGCAGATTTCCAACTGGGTAGACGACCTGAGTGTTTCGATTTAGATGTTTGGCCCTGAGACCGCATCAGATTAATAGGCGTCGTTCGTAGCGGGGATCCTGACGGCAAGAAATTGTCGAGGGAGCAGAAAAGAGTGACGTCGTGCGCTGGGCAAGAAAGGTACACACCCGCCGTTCAATCGTCCAGGGGTTTGCAGCCGCGATTGAGAGCGCCGAGAGTTCGGTTCCCGGCAACGTGTGCGGCATCGTTCAAAACGGAGAAGCACTCGGCTGAAGTTGGCCCCTCTACCGTGGGGCCACATGGCGGAGTTAGGGAAGTTCAGCACCCCAGATTCGAAGTTGCTGACCCAGAGAAGTAAGGCAAAACACAGCAGAGTGCCAGGAAGTGCACGCATGACAACAGAACCGACAGCGCCCCAACCAGACTCGGGGCCGGTCTCTGCCAATGGGCAGGGACAGTCGCAAGGACATCGGCGCCGCCGGCGTCGCCGCAAAAACAAGTCGAACCAGCCAGGCAGCCAGCAGCCCCAACAAGGCCAGGTTCAGCAGAACCCGCCTTCGCAGGCGCCTCAGCCGCACATGCAGGCTTCGCAACAACCGGGTGGCCAGCAGCCGCAAAAGCAGGGCGGCGCGGGACGGCATCGGAAGAAGAAGAAGTTCTTCCAGCAGAAGAGCGGGCCGCAGCAGCCGCAGCCCCAGCCAGGGAACAGCATCGTCCCCCAGTACCAGGGTCGCCGCAAAGACAGGCAAAAGGGGCCGCGAATGTTTGTGGGCCCGATGGACCACAGTTATCGAGCGGTGAACGGCAATGTTGCCGATGGTCCCCCGTCGACAATTCCGCTTTCTGGAAACGGGCACCATGCAAGTAACTACTACGACGTGAACGTGGGTTCGCCGAGCGTTGCGGTACGGGCGGATGCTCCGACACGGATCTTCTGCTTCATTGACGACTTGTTCTTTCAGGCGAAGATTCAGGAGACCGCGAAGAAACTGGGAATCAAAGTCGAATTTGTGAAGGGCGAGAAGGAGACAGTTTCGCGGATCACGGATGCGACGGAGCCGCCGACTCTGCTGGTTTTCGACCTGAACAATCTCAATGCAAAGCCATTGAGCCTGATTCCGAAATTTAAGACAAAGTTCAAGAAAGCCACTTCGATTATCGGATTCCTGAATCACCTTCAGGGGGATCTGAAAATGAAAGCGATCGAAGCCGGATGCGACACCGTGATGCCGCGGTCGGCTTTCTCGCAAAGTCTCCCAAACTTGCTTCGCAGATACGGACTCGAAGAGGAAGACGATAACGTTCCACAGCCGGCGTTTTAGGACAAGTGAGAATAATTTTGAACGGGCGCCGTCTGGCGCCCGTTCTCTTGTTTTACGACAGAATTCTTTGTGCCCCGATCATCCGGGCGGCCAGGTCATCTCTCGGCCGCCAAGCAGGTGAACGTGTATGTGATCAACGGTCTGGCCCCCATCCGTTCCGGTGTTGATTACAGTTCGATATCCCTGAGAGAGTCCTTTGGTCCGAGCGATTTCCGCAGCAGCCCATTGAAGATGACCGAGAAGTTCCCTTTGCTCTTTCTGCGCATGGGCGATGGATGCGATATGTTCACGCGGAACGACGAGGATGTGCACGGGGGCCTGCGGCTTCATGTCGGCAAAGGCGTAGCAATGCTCATCCTGGTAGATAGCCTTGGAAGGGATGCTCCCATCGATGATCTGGCAGAAGACGCAACTCATGAGGAAGAGTCTACAGGTCAGGTCTGATTTTCAGACAACAGGTGGCATGTGCTTCCGGTCGATTCAGCGAACGGTCGCCATTGTTCTTACTTCGGATCTTCTCGAGCATCGAGGAAGCGGTGAATGGCTTGAGCGAGCCTGCGATTGAAGGTTCGAATGGACGCAAATGGCACTTCGATGAGACGGTGCTTCCCCGATCTTTCCATCAATTGAGCAACCCGATTTGTGTGATCGAGGTCCATGACCACATACAACCCGGAAGCGCCGGAGACGCCGACAATCTGACCGAGCTGCGGGAAACGCGTAAATATATGATCTGATTTGATAACGATTCGAGAAATGGCGGAACTCACTGGACACCTCAGCAAATAAGTGACTTCCGGCGAGAGATGATTCGATCTGCATTCTTCGCACATCAGAGTGATGCGGTGAGAGCGGAACAGGTTGGTTGATGCAGCGATGTAAGCTGCTGATTACACTAATGTAAGTAGATCCTCGCGCCTTGCTTGACTTTCCGAGGTGCTCCGCGGGATTTTATTCGCCCGAGGGCAGGAATAACCAAAGTGCAGTGGTGGAGCCGTGAATCGATTGACGGTGGTCGGAGCATTCCCTAGTTTGAGAATCAGGTGCATTCTGCATTGGCAAGTGTTGAACCGCACTTATAAAGCAAAGAGCCCGCCGCAAGGCGGGCTTTTTGCGCGCAGAGGAACCGCGGAATTGGTTGCCGACGTGCGCAAGTGATGCAAATCACTTTCAGAAAAGCGACGGCTCGGGAGAATGAAGGTGCAGGGGATGGGTCCGACGACTGCGGGACCAGATTCAATGCTTTGTTTCATACCGGCCTTATGCGGATAGAATAAGTGTCAGTCTCCGAATCGCTCAGCGCTGTTGCACGAAAGGTACGACCCCCACAACGTTGATGTCGGACGTGCGAAGTCGAGACCGAACGTGACACAGCTGCGGCCGTCTTAATTGCGCAGGTCGCATTGAGGGTTCACACGTGGCAACAACTCAACTTCTCCCCATTTATGCCAAGATCAGCCGCAGGTTGTCGCGCAGGAACGCGCGTCCCTTTGTAGTTGGCGGAACCGAAATCGTGGAAGGGATGGACCGATTCTGGCTTGCTTTGCGGTGCCCTCTCCATGCCTGGAGCTGGCCGCGGGCGAACAGAGACGAGCGTCTGGGCAGGTTTGATTCGCACCAGACGTGCCACAAATGCACATCGCGAAGGATGTTCGATACCCAGGAGTGGCAAGCGGGTCCCATCTACAAGAAGCGCGAGCATTCAACTTAGCCTGTTTTGCGCCCGACGTTTCCACCCTAACGGGATCGGGTGTATCTGGTTCAGCTGGTGTGGTCGAGGATGATTTTCCATCCATGAGGGCCTTTGCGCCATACCAGGGAAAATATCCCGTCGTCCTTGGCAGTTTCGCCGTGTTCGGTACGGTCAAGATGGAACTTGCCGGTAACGAGGGCGATCTCGGACTTGCCGCAGCCTGAGGAGAGTAGCCTGATTTCAATATCCGAGAAGGTAAGCGTTCCCATCTGTTCGCGCGTGGTGTAGCTCTGCTTGTAACGCTCGAGAATGGGCTGATAGCCCTTTCGCAGTTTTTGTCCAATGAACGTAGTGTCGGGCGAGTCTTCGTAGGTCTGCATGAAAGCAGGTATGTCTGCGCGGTTCCAGGCGTCGCTTTGCGTCTTGATGGCAGCGCGAATCTCGGCTTCGTCCGACGAATGACTGGTGGGATTCTGCGCGTTTACAAGCATGTCGGGTGCTGAGAGGAACATGGTCAAGCAGATCGCCAGTAGGGCGCGTTTCATCGAAAGCCTCCGGGAAGCGAAAGTACCAATCAGCTTACAATGACAACATGGCAGCGATAGCCGAGACCTCCCCATTTCGCGTTGCGCACACGGTGTGCTCGCACGATTGCCCGGATTCCTGCGCGGTACTGGTCACCGTGGATGCGAACGGCAAGGCTGTCAAGGTGCAGGGCGATCCTTCGCAGCCGGTGACCCAGGGATTTCTATGCGGCAAGGTCGCGAAGTACCTGGACCGGGTTTATTCGCCGGAGCGGATCCTTTATCCATTGCGACGGAAGCCCGGAGTCGAAAAGGGGCCGCTTGCCAAGGGACGCGAGAATGATGCCTTTGAACGCGTGAGTTGGGATGAGGCCTTGGATGCCATCGCGGGCCGCCTGCAGCAGATCAGCAATGAGTTCGGGCCGGAATCGATTCTGCCCTATAGCTATGCGGGAACGATGGGGGTGCTGGGCTACGGGTCGATGGACCGGCGTTTCTTTCACCGGATGGGTGGCAGCCAGCTCGATCGGACAATTTGCGCGGAAGCTGGGGGGCAAGCGTGGAATCTGGTCTACGGGAAGAAGCTTGGGACGCCAACCGAGGACTTCAAGCTGGCCAAGCTGATCATTGCCTGGGGAGCCAATATCCACGGTAACAACGTCCATCTCTGGCCAATGGTGGACCAGGCACGTCGTAATGGCGGGCGGCTGATTGTGATCGACCCGTATCGGACCCGTACGGCTGCTCTGGCAGATTGGCATATCGCGATCAGGCCCGGTACCGATGTAGCGCTGGCACTAGGCATGATGCACGTCATCCTTCGCGAGGGGCTGGAAGATCGCGCCTTTATCGCCGGGACGACGCACGGATTTGAGCGGCTGGCGGAGCGAGTGCGCGAGTATACGCCGGACCGTGTTGCGGGCTTGACAGGGATGACGGCTGCAGAAGTTGAACAGCTGGCGCGCGAATATGCAACGACCCGACCGGCGGCGATACGACTGAACTATGGCATGCAGCGATGTGACAACGGCGGAACGGCGACGCGGGCTATTGCAATGCTACCGGCGCTGACCGGAGCCTGGAAGCATCGCGGTGGCGGCGGATCGCTGTCCACCTCTGGTGCGTTTCAGTGGAACAAGCGGGAACTGGAACGGATGGACCTGGCGCTCGACTCGCCTCTCGGAAGGCCTGCACGGGTCGTGAACATGTCGCTGCTTGGCCGGGCATTGAACGCGGAGGCGGGTGATATCGAGGTGCTGAGCGGCGGGCCGGCAGTGAAGGCGCTGTTTGTCTATAACTCGAACCCGGGGGCGGTGGCACCGAACCATAACGCGGTGCGCAGAGGGCTGGCGCGACCCGATCTCTTCACCGTTGTTCACGATCTTTTCTTTAACGACACGACGGACTACGCGGACTTTGTGCTGCCGGCCACGACATTTTTGGAGCACACAGATATTCAGGGCGCTTATGGGCACTACTTTGTGCAGCTGTCGAATAAGGCAATTGAGCCGCTCGGTGAATCGCGCCCCAATGTCTGGCTTTTTGGCGAATTGGCACAGCGAATGGGGTTCGAGGAGGAGTGCTTCCGCGATACTCAGGAGCAGATGATCCGGCAGGCACTGGCGATCGGGTTCGATGGTCGCTCCACAAACAAAGGCATGGAGCACATCAGCCTTGAGGACCTGGAGGAGAAGGGCCATATTCCGCTGGATTTTCATCGCAATCCAGACGACCGGCCATTCATGCCGTACACGGAAGGTGTTTTGCCCACTCCATCAGGGAAGGTTGAGTTTTACTCGGAATCGCTGGCTGCAGTTGGACAGGACGGGCTTCCCTCTTATGTGGCTCCCGTGGAATCACGATGGACCGAAGGAGCAAAGCGGTATCCCCTGGAATTGCTGGGGCGCAAGGCGGATAACTACATGAACTCCACGTTTGCGAATCTCGACGGGCACCGGAAGATGGAGGCGCGGACGAGGCAACGGCTGGAGATGCATCCTGACGATGCAAAGGGCAGGGGCATTTCCGACGGGGACAAAGTGCGAGTGTGGAACGATCGGGGAGAGATCAACCTCACGGCGATGGTGGATGGAGCGGTTCCGAAAGGCGTAGTGGCCGCTCAGCTTGATTGGGCCAAGTTGAGCGCGGATGGTGTAAATATAAATGCACTGACGAGCGAACGATTGACGGATATTGGGGCTGCGCCAACTTTCTACTCAGTGCTGGTGGAAGTTGGCAAGGTCTAGCGCAATCAAGGACTCAGTCGAAAATAGGTGTCGATCAGAGCGCGCCGGCGTTTCCCGCGCCGGCGCGCTCAGGATAAAAGGCGGTACACTGGCTATATGTCTCCGTTGGTTGGATTTATCATCGTTCTCGTGCTGGCGCTTGCCTACATGCTGATGAAGCGCTCGGGCCAGATCTCGTCGAAGGAGGCGGGCGAGTACCTGAGAAATGGCGCCATGCTGATCGACGTGAGAAGCATGAACGAGTTTGAGTCTGGCCATATACTGCAGGCCTACAATATGCCTTTGGATCGGATTGACGTACTTGTCCCGTCTGCGGTGAGGGACAAGAACAAGGTGCTCTTGCTGCATTGTTCGACGGGTGTGCGCAGCGGCATGGCCAAGAAGAAACTTGAAGAGATGGGATATAAGAATGTCTTCAATCTCGGAGGGTACGAGCGCGCCGGCAAGATCGTAATGGGTCGGTAGAGGCAGGGCACACGAGGCAGAATAAAGCCCTCAGAGGTTATCGTTCCGGCTCCGGACGAACTCTGGAATTGTGCAGACTCAATTCCGTTAGTTCGCCTTTGGCATTGCAAATCAATTCTCCACTGGTGAGTTAACCAGCAATCTCCAATTGGGCAGTTGCGGACGCAAGGCCTGCAGACTCTGCACGAATCTCGACGCGCCCCGGGACTCCTTTTGGCCGGATGATCACTACGCATTCGCCATGGAAGGTCCGGTGAAGTGGCTGCCGGAAGCTGGCAACGTCTTTTGGATTCGCGCTGCCAACGGCGCCGATCTCGCCTGGGCCGGTCAATGTGAAGGTGACGGGAACGACGGCATCGGGAACCGGATGGTCCTGCTCATCGACTATCTTCACCATTACGTAACTGAGGTCGTCGCGGGAAGCGTTGAGCGTTGGCCTGTCGGGCGTGAGCACGAGCTTGTGCGCCTTGCCGGTCGTGGTGAATGAAGTGTTGCCGATCTCGTTCCCTGCCTGATATGCAACCGCCTTGAGCTCGCCGGGAACGTATGGAACGGTGAACTCGGCTTTGAGCGCGTCCTTTTCGGTGAGGTCTTTCGAGCCTATTTCCTTGCCGTTCAGGAGGAGCTTCACCTTGAACGGCAAGGAAATAGGCTCGAAAGACC
>Ga0268264_10000668_pt1 | contig 40224 bp, 35 predicted proteins | sample KBSSwiS32_FD_190357 | JGI IMG/M metagenome (GOLD analysis project Ga0268264, IMG submission 190357) | Switchgrass rhizosphere microbial communities from Kellogg Biological Station, Michigan, USA - KBS Switchgrass S3-2 (SPAdes) (version 2) | ecosystem: Host-associated > Plants > Roots >... | reverse complement strand
TTCAACATCCGCGACTTCCTCGACCACCTGGAGACCGACCGCCTGCCGCGCAACCCGCGCACCGCCGTCTTCATGGCGCGCGATCCCGATGGGGTACCCACCGCCCTGCTCCACAACCTCAAGCACAACGGCGTCCTGCACGATCGCATCCTGCTGCTCAACGTCCAGAACCTCGAAGCCCCGCAGGCCGCGAAGAATGAGCGCCTCGAAGTCGTCGACCTCGGCCGCGGCTTCTACCAGGTGAGCGTCCGCTTCGGCTTCATGGAAACCCCCGACATCCCCAAGGCCCTCGCCGGCCTCCCCGCCTTCGGCCTCGATCTCTCACCGATGAAGACCACCTACTTCCTGGGCAAAGAAACCCTGATCCCCAAAGGCAGCAAGGGCATGGGGGCGCTGCGCAAACAACTCTTCGCCCTGATGGCCCGCAACTCCCAAACCGCCAGCCGCTTCTTCTGCCTACCGCCGAACCGGGTGATCGAGCTGGGGCAGCAGTTGGAGTTTTGAGGGGCGAACAGGGCTCCGATTGTCGTGAACAGGGCCTGCCCGCGCGGTAGAGACGCCCCAGTACGCAACCACGATCCTGTCCGGGTGCTGGCCGTCGGGGCGTCTCCGATGCAGCACGCCCGGTGCCGCCCGCATGACAATCCGGAAGGGCTTACCCGGCGACCCGGGTTCCGCGTCGTTGGCGTTGGTGGTCGTTGGAGTTGGAGACGCCCCGACGGCGGTGGACCCGGTCCTTTCGTGGTTGCGTCCTGGGGCGTCTCTACCCCCTGCAAATCGGTTTGCCACGAAAACGTCCGTCGGTCAGCCTGGTGGATTTTCAAGGCAAAACGCCAATTCACCTTGAAATCCTAGCGGTCACCGCTAGATTTTCAAGGTGGGCGTGCCAGATTGGCGCCACATCAAACGTAAAGCCCCCGCGGGTTCTTCTCCGCGGGGGCGTCGGGCTGGGGCGATCCTTCGATCAGTGAACGCCACCCATCAACCGGCGGATCGGCCGGATCAGCAGCGCGAGGATCACCCCGGCGATCACGCAGTTGATCACCACCGAGCCGAACAGCTCGGGCAGCGGCAGGGTTTGGAATCCGCCGGCGACCAGGCCCGCGATCAGGTTGCCGAGCGAGATCGACATGAACCAGATGCCCATCATCTGGCCGACGATCCGCTGGGGCGCGAGCTTGGTGACCGTCGAGAGCCCGACCGGCGAAACGCAGAGCTCGCCCGCGGTATGGAACAGATAGGTGAGGCAGAGCCAGAACGGGCTCACCAGGACGCCGCCGGCCGAAGCCTTCGCGGCGCCGACCATGACGAAGAAGCCTCCGCCCAAGAGAATCAAGCCGAGCGAAAACTTCGCCGGAGCGGAGGGCTCGATCTTGGATTTCGCCAGACGGACCCAGAGCCAAGCAAAGAGCGGCGCGCAGAGGATGATCAAGAGCGGGTTGACCGACTGGAGCACGCTCGCCGGCATGTTGAAGCCGAAGCCGTTCGGATTCGTCTTCTCCTGGGCGAACAGGTTGAGCGACGAACCCGCCTGCTCGAAGCCGGACCAAAACACCGACGAGAACAGGAAGAGCACGAAGATCGCCAGAATCCGTTTCCGCTCGGTCGCGTCGTACCCGCCGCTGATGAACTGGTAGAGGAAATAGACCGCCACCAGCCCGCCGATCACGTAGCCCGTTATCTTGGCGATCGCCTCGGCGTTGACGGCGATCGTTCCGGCCCAGATCAAACCGACGATCACGGCGAGCAGCGCCACGGCGGCGAGCAGGAAGTTCCGGGCCTTCGCTCGCTCCGCGGGCGTGGTCGCGGAGTTCGTCTCCATCCCCGCCGTGCCGAGGTGCTTGCCGCCGAGGGTGTATTGGATCAAGCCGAGCACCATGCCGAGGCCGGCGACGGCGAAACCGAGGTGCCAGTTGATCCGCTGGCCGAGCGGCCCGCAGACCAGCGGCGCGACGAACGCACCGAGGTTGATCCCCATGTAGAAGATCGAGAAGCCGGCGTCGCGCCGCGAGCCCCCTTCCGGATAGAGCTCGGCGACCATCGTGCTGACGTTCGGCTTGAGCAGCCCGGTGCCGAGGACGATCAGCAACAAGCCGAGAAAGAACGTCTGGACGCTGTCGATCGCCATGCTGAAATGGCCGCAGGCGATCAGGATGCCGCCCAGGAGCACCGACCGTCGCTGGCCGAGCAGGCGGTCGGCCACCCAGCCGCCGGGGAGGGCCAGCAGATAGACCGAACCGGTATAGAGGCCGTAGATCGCCCCGGCCTTCGCCGCGTCGTAACCCAGCCCGCCGCTCGCGATCCCGGCGGTCATGAACAGGATCAACAGCGCGCGCATGCCGTAGTAGCTGAAGCGCTCCCAAAACTCGGTGAAGAACAGCGTCGCGAGACCTCGCGGATGGCCGAAGAACGACGTGTCGGACGCGGCGGTCGGGACGGGCTGGGCGGTCTCTGCCATGGCCTCGGTTCTCCTGGAAAATTGGTCGGCGAGCGTAGCACAGGGCCTTTGCAGGAGAAGGTAAGCTACCCGCCCTATGAGCGCCCCCGAATCCCCTTCCGACTCGACCGACCTCTCGACTCTCCGCGACACGATCGCCCGGGTCGATCGCGGCATTCTGGAATTGCTGCGCCGAAGGATGGCGATCGCCGCCGAGATCGGCCGGATCAAAGCCGGCGACGGCCTGCCGGTGACCGTGAAGAACGTCGAAGAGCGGGTCCTCGCGCGAGCCCGGCAGCATGCCGAGGCGTGCGGCATCTCGGAAAAGGTGATGGAGGAGATCTTCCGCGACATCCTCCGCGCCTCGGTGGAGCGCCAGCACAGGGAAGGCATCGCGCTGCGCGAGCTGGCGGGCGAGAGAATCCTGCTGGTCGGCGGCGCCGGCGGAATGGGCACCTGGCTCGCCGGTTTTCTCGCGCTCGGCGGCCATGCGATCGATCTGCTCGATCCGTCCTTCGCCCCCCTGCCGCCGCTCCCCCCGAACCCACAAGCGCCGGGCCGGTTCGGAGGTCTCGACGAGATTCCCGACCTCGACGTCTACGCCGCGATTTTCGTCGCGGTGCCGCTGGGGACGACCGCCGCGGTGATCCAAGAGATCGCGGCCCGCCGGCCGCGCGGCCTGATGATCGAGATCGCCTCGATCAAAGATCCATTGCAAGAGCCGCTCGACGACGCCCGCGCAGCCGGCGTGCGCACCCTCTCGCTCCATCCGATGTTCGGTCCGTCGAAGTCGCTCTACGAGCCGCTCACTTTCGTCCTCGCGGCCCTGGGCGACCTGGAAGAGGAGCGGGCGTTGATCCAACCCCTGCTCAACCACCCGTACACCAAGCTGGTGGTCGTGCCGTTCCTCCACCACGACCGGCTGATGGGCTGGCTGCTCGGCCTCGCGCACCTGTCGAACCTGGCGTTCGGCGCCGCGCTCACCCGCTCCGGAATCACCCCCCGCGAGCTATACGACTGCGCCTCCACCACGTTTTCCCGCCAGGCGGCGACCGCGCTTTCGGTGCTCTCCGAAGATCCCGATCTCTACCTCGACATCCAGCGCCTCAACCCGCACCGGACCGCGGTCTACGCCGCCGCCCGCGACGCGATCGACGAGTTGGAGCACCTGGTCGAAGTGCGCGACCGCGAGGGTTTCCGCGCAACCCTGGAAGCGGCACGCGCGGCGCTGGAGCACGACGGGTAGCTCCTGGGCTCGCCACGCTCCAGCGTGGCGTTTTTGGCTCCGAAGAAGCGCCCGGTCACCGAAGGCAGAAGCGCCAGGCTGGAGCCTGGCGAGCCCAGGAGCGTTGACGCCAGGATCAACAGAGTTCGGAAACCGAATCTGGCCGGAGTGAGAGGCATAGAGTAGTTCCCATAGGCCCATCTAGGAATTGGGCACGATTTCCGCATACAGTGCCTGCGATTAGACCCTTTCGGCGCCTATGGCCAAAACCCTATTTTCCAATCTTTTCGGCGACCCCCGGTCTCGGGCCGAAACGGCCGAGAAAGAAGGGCGGAAGGCCGAGGCGCTGAGGCTCTACGCCAAGAGCGGCGACCATCGCCAGGCCGCGAAGCTGGCGATCGACCTGCGCAACGTCCCCGCCGCGGTTGAACATACGCTGCGTACGCTTTTTGGCCGCATTCCTGAAGGATACGAAGCGCTGGATGCCCGCCAGGCGGCCGAGCTGCTGGCCAAGTCGGGCAAGGCGAAAGACGCCCTCACCCTGTTCGATCTGGCCGAGGATTGGCAGCAGGCGGCGGAGGTGGCGCTCAAGCTGCAGCAGCCCAGCCGGGCGGCGCATTATTTCGAGCGTGGCAAGTCTTACGATCAGGCGGCGCTCTTTTACCAACGCGCGGGCCAAACCGCCGACGCCCTGCGGGTGTTCGAGCTGGAAGCCGCGCGGCTGCGTGAAATATTGCGCCGGGGTCCCGATCCGGCGGCCGCCGGGGTGCTCCAGAAGGTCGAGCGGCAGCGCGACGAGCTGCTCGGTCGCATGGGCCGACCGGCGGGAGCGCCCGGCGATCTTCCGCGCGACGCCGCTCCGTCGGCCGCTCCGACGCCCCGGGCGTTGCAGAGCGATGGCGACGTCCGGGCGCAGATCGAGGCGTTCCTCGCCTCGGGCGACAAGGACAAGGCGCTGCGGCTGCTCGAAGGGCGGCGCGGCCTGGACCGCCGGTTCAAGGCGGATGCGTTCCGCCGCATGGGCCGGCCGGTCGAAGCGGCCGAGATGTACGTCAGCCTGGGCTCGATGCGCGAGGCCGCCGAGCTGTTCGAGAAGGGGCGCGATTGGTCCCGGGCGGCGACCGCTTGGGAAACCGCGCGCGACCTGTTGCGCGCCGGCGAGGCGTTCGAACGGGCGGAGCGCTTTTCCGACGCCGGCCGGTGCTTTCTCGCGGCCGCCAAGCCGGAAGCCGCGGCGCGACTCTACCTGCGCGGCGGCGACCTGCTCGGCGGGGGCGCGGCACTCGAACAGGCGGGCCGGCGGCTCGACGCGGCGAAGATCTATACCCAAGCGAACGACGATTCCCGCGCGGCCCGTGTGCTCCGCGCGATCCAGCCCGAAGATCCCGACTATCTCGCCGCCACCCATCAGCTCGCGCCGATCCTGCTCAAACAGCGGGCGTTCGATGAGGCGCTCGCCCGGCTGCAAACTCAGGCGGCGAGCGGCACGTCGGGGCATGCGAGCGCCGAGACGTTCTATTGGCAGGGGCGGGTGCTCGAAGCGCTCGGCTCGCAAAGCGAGGCGCTCGCCCGCTACCGCCTGGCCGTCGCGTTGAAACCCGACTACGCGGAAGCCGCGCTCAAGGTGCGCACCCTCGCCGACAAGGTCCCGGTTCGCCCCCCGGTCCCCGTCACCACCGGCGAATGGCCCGCCGGCCACCGGCTCGCGAACCGCTACGAGATTCTAGGCACCCTCGGCAAAGGGGGAATGGGCTGCGTCTACCGGGCTCGCGACACCGCCCTCGGCGAGGTGGTGGCGATCAAAACCGTCATGCGCGGCCAGGGCGAAAGCTCGAACGAGCACGAGGAGCGGCTGCTGCGCGAGATCCAGATCTGCCGCAAGATCGACCATCCGAACGTCGTCCGGGTGTTCGATTTCGGCCGCTTCCCCGGCGGCTTGTTTCTGACCATGGAGCTGATCGAAGGCCAGGGGCTCGACGTGCTGATGCGCGACGTCGACCCGCTGCCGCTCGAACAGGTCCGGCGGATCCTCTCGGAGATCGCCGCCGGGCTCGGCGAGGCGCACAAACTCCAGATCATTCATCGCGATTTGAAGCCGAGCAACGTGATCCTGAACGACAAGCGGCTCAAGATCCTCGATTTCGGCGTCGCGAAGATCGGCGACGACGTCCGGCTCACCCAGACCGGCTTCGCGGTCGGCTCGCCGCTTTACATGAGCCCCGAGCAACTCCAGGGCCTCGGAATCGACGGCCGTTCGGACCTCTACGCGCTTGGCATCCTGGGCTTCGCCCTGCTCGCCGGCTACGAGCCGTTCCATGGCGAAACCTTTACGACCATCGCCATGGGCCATCTCCAGAGCCCGGTCCCCGACCTTCATCGCATCCGCACCGACCTGTCCCACCCCTGGGTCGCCCTGATCGAAAACCTGCTCGAAAAGAGAGCCGAAGATCGCCCCGCCGACGCCATGGCGGTGATCGACCTGCTGGCGACGATGCCGGTCTAGTCTCTCCGGCCCCATCCAGCGTCTCTTACGGCGCCCCCCACGCCGTGCCGCGCAGCAGATCCGCCCAGTTCACGGTCGAGGACAGCACCTCGTTGCCGCTGCCGAAAAAATCCACGAACAGGTAGGCACCCCGCCAGAATAGATGGTTCTCGCATCGGCCTGGAGCCATCGATCGGAGGAGGCAAAGTTTCCGTTTTCGGCACTTCGTCGTATCATTCCGACACCAATTTGCCTCCACGATCATCTTTCTCGCTCTGGAGTTGTGGATCTAGGGACCTAAAGGGGGTTGTTCGAGAACATGTCCGCAACCGCTGCGAACCCCACGGCCGCCGCTCTGCCGAAATCCGAGCGCCTGCGCCTGGCGATCGAGGTCTACTACGCCCGGAGCAAGCGGCGCGGGCACCCGGAAGGGGACTGGCGGGACGGCCTCTGGTACCCCTCGGGCGAAGAGCGCCAAGCCTGTTGCGAAGGGATCGAGCCGACCGCCCAGAATCGCCAGGCTCTCGAAAGCCACTGCCGAACCCAAGCCCACGTCGCCACCCTGTACGGCCTGCCGGTCGGCGAGTTGAAAGCGGCAGTCCGCGACGATCGCAACCAAGGCTCGCCGATCGCCCAGCGCGTCGCGTCGACTTTCGTCGGTCCCCGGCCGCGCATCACCGAGACCTTCGCCGAGCTGCGCCAGAAGGGACGGGACGAGGCATTCGAGAAGCTGCGGTCCGTCCTCGCCCAAGGCCTCCCCCTGTTCGAGCGCCTGCGGTCCTTCCCGGACTCCGAGGACCCGGATGCCATGGCGCCGCTGCTCGAGACCGCCTCCGAAAGCGCCGAACGCCTGCTCGCCACGATCAACTCCGCCCGCCGGCAAGAAGCGTTCATGGCCTGCGCGAGCGCCTTTTTGGAGACGCTCAAGACGACCCTCGAGGAGCCGAAGGCCAAAGGGCGCCGGGGCGCCGCCCGCTCCACGGCGGGAGGAGAGGAGGCAAAAACATGAGATTGACAGGCTAAAACTGTCGACTATCTTGACTTGCGCATCGAGTTTTCAAATAATCGCCGTCAAATGCGTACAAAGCGCGCCGATCCCTCCCGGAAACGTCCCGCCGGCCCAACGCCCGAGCCCGTCGAAGAATCCCCGAGCGTCGCCTCGGCCTCTCCCGATCCCCCCGCCGAGTCCGGGCCGTCCTCCGAACCGGTCCGCGAGGCCGAGCCCGCCGCACCGCCCGCGCCGCCCAAACGTCGATGGCGGGCGCCGCGCGCCGAAAACTGGGAGCGGCGCGAAGGAATTCGCGCCACACTGCTCCTCCACCTTCCCACCCGGCGGGAACGAGCGACCTATCGCCGGATGGGCCAGGTTCTCTACGACGCCTCGCTGGCGCGAGGCGAAGAGGCGAGCGAAACCCCGGCCGACTTCGCCTTTCGCCAGTTGGAGGCACTGCTCTCCGAGGTGAGGTTTCTCGAAGGCTTCGCCGGCGATGTCGTCGACCTTCACGACCTGGACGAGGAGGAGACCGTCGCCCGACTCGGTCGTCTTGCCCGCGCTGTTCGAAATCGGCTCTCGCGCCTGGCCGACGGTCTGGCTCATACGCTCGACGCCGAAGCGAACCGACCCGATTTCACGGCTCCCGGTGCGTGAAAAGCTGTCACCTGCGCCGCGCTTGGCACCAAACTTCTGACAGCGTACACTTCGCCCCATGACCGACCCCACCGATGGCGACCCGGTCGAACCCGTCCTCCGTCTCCTGGCGCGCCTGGTCCACGAAGCGGGTTACTCGGGCCGCGGCCTCGACCGCGAGCTGGGATATTCGCGCGGCCAATCGAACGCGATCCTCGCCGGCCAGCAGCACCTCCGCTACCGGAACATCGTGGAGATCCTCGGCGTGCTCGGCATCGAGCCGAAAGACTTCTTCGCGTTGCTCTACTGGAATTCCGCCGAGCCACTGCCGCCCAATCTGGAAGCGATCTACCGCCGCCAGGCAGGTTTGCCGAAAGCGGACAAGAACCGCCCTTCGAAGTTCCACAAGGAACCGGAACCTGCCGAGGAAGGGGATGAGGAGAAAGCAAGGGCGAACCCCGCCCTTTCGCAGCTGCTTGCCCTGGTTCAATCGATGATCGACGAAGGCATCGACCAACGCCTGCGCACCCTGGTCGAGACGGCGAAGAAGTAGCCGCCCCGCCTGCCAGAGCGTTTCTGGGCTCGCCACGCTCCAGCGTGGCGCTTTTGCCTCCGCGGGGATACTCGACGACCGAAGGCAAAGACGCCAGGCTGGAGCCTGGCGAGCCCAGGTTCTAGTTCCTCCACCCCGCGATCGGCTTCAGCCGACCGGCCGCTTCTTCGATCAGCGACAAGGTGTGGCCGCCTCGCCCGCCGCGGCTTCGTGGAGCAGAGTGAGCGCGGCGAGCGCCTCGGGCGCGATCTGCAGGGCGCGGAAGGTACCGAGCATCTGTTCCACGGCGGCGAAGATTTCGCGATGCCGTCTGCGCGAGCCAGATCACGGCAAGCTCGAGCGTGACCAGCGCCTCGTGGAAAGGAAGGTCGCGTTCGCGATAAGCGCGGCGCAGCTTGCCAAAGATCGCCTCGGCCGGGAACCAAGAGCGCCGCTTAGCCGCGATCCTCCCTGCGAGCCACTGCCCCTTCAGCCCGTCGAGGGGCTCGCCGAAGCGCTCATAGAGCGGGCCGGCCTGCCTTAGCAGAGCTGCCGCTTCCACCGGCGCCCCCAATTCCGAGCAGTAACCGATTAGGTTGTGCATTGCGGCGAGTAAGAGTTTCGGCTCCATCTTGCGGTCGATCAGGCGGAGGCCGCGCGCGGCGAACCGAGCCGCGGCAAGCGTCACCTGTCGGTATGCCGTGGCGACGGCGCACCGGATGAAAACCCGGCCCGCAGCGTGTTCTTGACCTCGTACCAGGTAGGATTCGGCAAGGTCTTCAAGCAACGCCGCCGCCTCTTCGTGACGCCGACTGGCGATCAAAAATGTTGCGTAGTCTTCCGCGCGAAGGGCTCCGCGATCAGGATCGATCTGCTCGGTGTTTAGGTCAGCCACCGCGAGCGCGGCGCGAGCGAACGCCTTTTTGGCCCCCGCCAGGTCTCCCGCGATTCGCAGGGAATTGGCGACCTCTACTCCACAATCGGCCTGAAGCTGGACGAGCGCGCCGGGAGGGAAATTGGCCGGATCGAGTTTGCGGGCAAGGACCTCAGCCGCCAGCGCCAACTGCTTCGCCAGCTCGGCGTCGATCCGACGGAAGCCGCGGGCTTCAGCGAGGAAAGCCTCGGCCCTCGCCCAGGTGAGCTGAGGGGTGGCGGCGGCGATTGGAAACCCATCCAACTCGCGCGCGGCCTGGAGGCGCGCCGCCACCATCTGCCGGGCTGCCTCGACGGCCGAGTTGCAGGCCCAACGGATCGGCATCTCATAGGCGTCGGCACCGGACGGATGGGGCACCAGGCAGCCGAGAACGGCGACCTCGGCGCGGCACTTATCGCAAGTCCGCAGATGGCTACCTACGGCGCGCTTCGGTTCGGGCTCCATTTCGCCGCGCAACCAGGCACGCCAAACATCGGACTGCGGATGTTCTTCCATCTCCCGGACCCTCCTCGCTGAGCCAATCCGGACCTAAGATGCCTTTATCGGATTGTCGCACATCGTTGCGCCCTGGGCCTCGCGGATTCTCAAACGTTTCCCCTCTCCCTTGGGAGAGGGGCCAGGGGTGAGGGTTGTCGCCACCTTCAAGGCTGATCGGGCGCGTCGGTTGAGGGCGGCTGGGGCGTCACCAGGCCACTCGGATCGATTTGCCAGCCCTCTGCCGCCCAGATCGCGGACGCTCCACCCACCGGTTCGGTCGCAGGCCGACCACCCGGGATGATCTGAGTTCCATCTTCCGCCCATAGCAGCCGCAGTCCAACCCAGAGGTCGTCGAGCCAACCGGCTGCAGCTGGACTTGGCGCGAGGGCGGGCGCCAGGAGGGTCAGGGCGAGGGCGAGAGGCAGGGCGCAACGTCGTGGTGTCGTTTTCGACAACTGGCGGAGGACGGGAAGGACGGATCTATACATGGGTGCTCCCTTGCGGTCCGCGGATCGTTCCGGGCAGCCGGGATGGCCCCCGCGCCCGCGGGGGCAACGCTCTGGGGCGTTGCGCAACACCCAAGTGTCGCAAGGTTTCGCTTCCGCGTCTCGCCTCGATCCGCGCGGACGTCGCGAGAGGCTCCATTTCAGGTTATCGCTTCTGACAACTTCTACAGGCAGGTACCCGAGTACGGCAAACCGAGAAAAGCAGCCGAGGTGTTCCGATTTACCCATCGACGACCGGCGATATGGGTCTATGCCCTTGACCGCCATCTCAAATCGTCAGATCATTACCGCCATATACAGCAGAAAGGCGACGAAAATTCTTGAAGCCATCTTCTTCGACCACTACCGCCAGCTTTGCGATTTCTTACGAGGATTTCGCCGATTGGGGCGCGCCGAGAAATCGTGGGCGAACCCTCTTCGCGTTCCTCCATCGGGGCCATTTAATGGTCATTGTCGTTGGCGGGAACACCGTGGAGGGGCACATCCTGGTTGAAGATCAGGTCGGTCACGACCTCGAGATCCAGGAGCGCGCTGTAGAGCTGGCTGCGAATTGGTTCCGCGACTCGAATCTCATCGACGGTTTTCGTAGCCCGGCCGAGGGCTTCGGAGATCCGGCGAAGCCTTCCTTGGGGGAATCCTCGCCGTGCACCTCGTGTCGCGATGAGGATCGATCTCGGGATCCTCGACGAACCTTCCTGGTCCCGGCGCTCGCAACGGTCCGCCGCGGACCGGCGGAGGAACTCGGACAGGGTGGTCTCGTCGGCCTCCGAAACCTCTCCGATCCATTTCAAAAGCCATTCGGGCAAGACGACCTTGACGACTTTGGCCACGAGCCACCTCCTGGAGGACCCGGGCTCCACGGGGTCGCAGTGGACCCTTTGTGGAATCGCCAGGCACTGCCGAGAGGCCCAATGGCGCCGCATTACGCTCATTAATGCCTCTTCCAGGATATTGCGCCACCTATTTGCGGAAGTCAAGAGTCCAAATAGGCGGAAATATCTTCTTCGTGGCAATCAAAGCGAAAACGGGTGGAGCCGGAAGCTCCACCCGAGCTCAAGTCATGAAGACAGATCGGCGGGCGCGCCGTGCGCGCAGAAGGCAGTGCGCACGGCGCGCCCTTCGAGGGGTTACGCCGGAGGCGAAGGCTTCGGCGGAACCGTCTCTTTCCGGTTGCGGCGATTCGGGTTCTCCCACCGCACCCCGATAGTTTCGAGAATCGGATTGTCGAAACCGAGATGCCCCCTGGCGATCGCCGAGATGCGACGGACCGCCCGGCGTGCCTCGCGCGAAAGGTCGCGGCGTTGCCGTACGGCGTCGAACTGCTTGCCGCGCATCGTCAGAATGCTGTCGTGCGCCGCGCGGAGAGCCTCCACTTTCAGCTTCAGCTCCGCGAACGGCGCCTCCGCCCCGGGAATGCCGGGAAGGATCTCCTGGATGTTGTTGACCAGGCCTTGCCACATGTCCACCTGATCCGAAAACGAACTGACGATCCTCATGATGTTTCTCCTTGGGGTATGAAGGGGCGCCGAAAGGACGTCCCTCGAAAACAACGACCGGTGCGCCGGACCGGAGCACCAGAGGCCGGAACCTCTCCCCTCGTGCTCCGAGACGGCTCACCGGTTTCCAACCTCTGCGCACCGCTTTCCACCAGGTCGAGAACGATCGGCCCCGGCGAAAGCCGCGTGCTTTTGCGCGGTACGGCGATCAGTTCGGCCGGCTGAGGACGCGTGCCAGCTCGAGGTCCTGCGCGCTGAACGATCCGCCGTGCGACCAGAGCGAGACCGTGACCATGTCGCCGCGGTAGGTGAAGCCCGGACCGCGTCCACCGAACGCGGCCTCGGCGCGCTCGGTCGATTTGATGGCCTGGCGCAGAAACGCCAGCGATTCGTTGCGGGTCTCGAAGTGGAACTTGCGCTGAATCCGCCGAGCGTCGCGAGAGACCTTCCAGCCCGGCATCTCCTCCAGCCAGATCTGAATCCGTTCGGCTTTGAGCGACGGCGGCACGGCGGGCGAGGACTGCATCGACGACGAAGAAACTTGTGCGCTCATGACGAGCACCTCCTGGGTTTTTGTCCGACCGGAGAATTCCGGACGGACGGGCACAGCCCATCGCGAGGAACGCGTCGCCTCCGCTTCGAGAAACGGAAGCCGGAAAGTGCGGCACGAGCGCCTGGGGCGCAGTGGCGGTTTCGGGGAGGAGAGGGTTCGTGTTCATCGCGAAACGAACCCTACGGCGGGCAAAAAATCCGATCTAGGCAAAAAGATGGCCGTTTTTCGGCCATCTTTTTGGGTTGCAACGAAATCGCTTTTCGTGTATCCGACACCCGATTTCGTACGGCGATCTGCCGTACGCGGCGTCGTGAAGGCTCAGCGCGGCAGGTGCCGGCCCATCGGACAGAGGCGACAAGGTCTCTTTGCGCCCCAAGCCCCTGCATCCGGGGTCAGCTTCGGCGGTTAGCGATCTCCCAACGCCAGGTGGGGAACGTGATCGAGGGGCTCGCGAGCGCACCGCCCCACGTTTCGGCCTTGCCGGAGCACCTTTGCGACGCTCCGAGGAACTTCGCGATCGCAACGGTTCCCTGGACGAAAACAACGAGGGGTGCGCGGCAACAATCGACCGGTCGGCGGACGCTGCGCACCGGTGGGCGAACACGCAGCACCGGTGGGCGAACGCGCAGCACCGGTCGGCGGACGCGCAGCACTTGTGCGCAGACGCGCAGCACCGGTGGGCGGACGCGCAGCACCGGTGGGAGAGAGCGCAGCACTAGTGGGCGGACGCGGAGCACCAGTTCGCAGACGCGGAGCACCAGTGAGCGGACGCCGAGCACCTGTGGAAAGACGCGGAGCACTGGTGAGCAGACGCCCAGCACCAGCGCACGGACGCGAAGCACCGGTGCACTGACGCCGTCCACTGGTGCTCGGCCGCTGCACGGCGGTGCACAACTTCGGCGAAGCGCGCGTTCGCGTTCGCCAAGCTCCACCTAGCGTCCGCCCGGCGGGTCGGTGCGTTCGCGCACCGGTTCCTCGCGTCGCAACTCCCGGTTCCGACACCCGCGAAGGAGTTGGTCGTCGTCGCGCCGCGGTGTTCGCACTCGATCCAGTGGTCCCGGGTTGTCGCGAAGCAGGTGCGAGACGCTGGACGGCGGTGCTCCGGTGCCACCGCCGGAACTTCTCCCTGGGCTCGCCAGGCTCCAGCCTGGCGCTTTTGCCTTCGGTGACCGGGTGCCTCCTCGGAGCCAAAGACGCCACGCTGGAGCGTGGCGAGCCCAGGACGGTTCCCGAAGGTCCGAGTCAGTCGGCAGAATTTTTCCCTGCGCCGGGCGGCGTTTCAGTTCCCCGGGGCGGCGGTCAGCTCTTCCACCAGCTGGTTTCTGCGGCGGGGTCTCCCGACCATACCTGGCGGAATGGGTCGACCTCTCCGTGGTCGCTTCCTCTTGGCTCTCCGCCCTACCTGACATACATCCGGACGAGACTCAGGTGTCCGATCGTGGCCAAGCTTGAAGCCAGTGGTTGATCGCCGTTTTCAGCCCCGGGAGGAAGATCTCCACGATTTCCCAGACCCGCGAAAGGCTAATGCCGAGATAGTCGTGGACCAAGATGTTGCGGAGGCCAGAGATTCCCCGCCAGTCGATCTCGGGGCGTGAGGCCTTCAACTCCTCGGAGAGCCTCTGAGTGGATTCGGCCAGCGTCTGAAGGTTTCGCAATACGGCGTCCTGGGTCTTGGAATCTTCGAAGAACGCCTCTCTCCCTTCGGCGACATACTCTTCAATCCGCGCTAAACTTTCGCTGATGTGAAGCAGGTAAAGCTGATCGTCCTTCACAGGGGAATCGCCTCCCGGAGCACTTTTTCCTTAATGGACCAATGGAGAGCATCCGGCTCGACCACGTCGACTTTCCGGCCGAGAAGATCCTGGAGGTCCATCTGGAGGGAGCCGAGGTCGATCAACGTAGCTCCTGGCCCAAGCTCCACGAGGAAATCGACATCGCTCGCGGCATTTGCCTCGCCGCGCGCAAAAGAGCCGAAAATCTGAAGGCTACGTGCCTTGTGCCGGGCCGCAAGAGCGAGGATCTCCTGCCGTTTTACCTGGAGGAGGGGGGCGTTGATGAGACTTTTGTCGACGGGCATGGGCTGAACCTCACGCCACATAATACCTCGGAGGCTTCAGGGGCCTGGACCTGAGAGAAGCAGGGGGGACATCCTATGGCCGTTCCACGGCGTTCTCAGATCTACTTCGAAATCATGCCGATCGCCGCCAGCCAGATCTCCACGAGCTGCGGCCAGTGCGTGATAGGCAATTCCGTCGGTCGCAGCCCAAACGCATGCCCGCCTTTTACATACACGTGCAATTCTGCGGGAACGCCGGCCTTTCGGAGCGCCGAATAGTAGACGAGCGAGTTTTCTACCGGATCTACCGGATCGTCTTGCGCCTGGAGCAAGAACGTGGGTGACGTCCGGGGGGTCACCTGGATGTCGGGGTTCAGCGCGAAGTTCTTTTCGGGGACTGCCAGATGTCCCGGATAGAGAGACACCGCGAAATCCGGCCGACAGCTCTCCTTGTCGGCGGCATCCACGGACGGGTACAGACGCTGCTCGAAATGGGTGCTCATCGCGACGACCATGTGCCCGCCCGCCGAAAAGCCGAGTACTCCGATCTTCCGTGGATCGACATGCCACTGCGCCGCCTGGGAGCGCAGCAGCCCCACGGTCCTCTGCGCGTCTTCTAACGCCGTCAGACAATCCCGATACGGCCCGACCTTCACGCACGGCACGCGGTATTTCAACAACACGCACGTGATCCCTTTGGGCGTCAGCCAATCACAGACTTCCGTACCCTCGAGGTCGATGGCCAGAACGTTGTAGCCGCCGCCCGGGAACACCACGACCGCGGCGCCCGTGTTGCGTCCCTGCGGCGAATAGACCGTCATCGTGGGGCGAGAGACTTTGTCGACATAGACCCACGGCTTGGCGCCAACCAGCCTCGGCTTACCGGCCTCGTCCACTACTGTCCCGGCGACCTCGGGCCCGTCGACCGGCTTCGCATCCGGCGCCGCGCCGGGCCAGATCGGGATTTGCGTATGGCCGGGCGACGGCTGCCAACCCGCCGCGAACAGTCGGGACTCTCCGGCGGCGAATGCCAGTAGGGCCAGCAGAGCCATCCCTATTCGATACCCGACTCTCATCCGTGTCTCTCCCGATCGGCAAGTCCGACTGATTAGAGGTCTTCGCGGATGGATCGATCGATCTGCATCAGCTCCACGGGGGCTCCCTTGACCTCAATCATGGCAACGAGCACGCCCGGGCTTGGACTATTGGGCGGAATAAGGACCTTGTAACCCTCCAGGGCCGCCTCCAGCTTGTCCACTTCGAACGCCACGTGCGGAACCGTTTTGACCAGCTCGGGGTAGGGCGCGTCCGCCCAGTACCGTTGCCACTGAATGCCGAAGGGGTTATCGGCATGATCGCTCACCGTGATCTTGAGATGAGGCAGATCGATCTCCCCCGCGAAGCGTTCGGTGGTTGGGATGCCGATGTGATTGTATTTCGCTTTCATAAGTGGATATCGAAGTCCACTCAGGGTAACGGGTGGGCACCTACGGCGCAACAGGCTTCGGATGAATTGGCACTCAACCTGCACAGCCCGCCTGCCGAACAGGGAGGGAACCCATGAACGAACTATTCCGGAAAGCAGCGCGCAAGGCCTCCACAATCCTGGGCTCCCCATGGGCCTTCATCAGCGCCTTCGCCGTGGTCGTGGTGTGGGCCGTGTTGGGGCCGGTGTTTCACTACTCCCAGACCTGGCAACTGATCATCAACACCGGGACGACCATCATCACGTTCCTGATGGTCTTCCTGATCCAAAACACCCAAAACCACGATTCGCGGGCGCTTCATTTGAAGATCGACGAGCTGCTCGTGGCGGTCAAAGAGGCCCGCACGGGGCTGGTGGATTTGGACGAGCTTTCCGAAGAGGAGCTGGACAAGCTGGAGAGCGCCTTCCGGAAGCTCGGGCGGGAAGACGATGCGGAGAAGAAGGCGGCACCCGCGAAGAAGGCGGCGCCGCCGAAGAGCAGCCTGTAGGCTACCCAGGCCGTTGGCCTGGGGTCGATTCCTACGCCGCCTTGTTCTGCTCCACCCGGTGGAACGACTTCGCGAGCAGGTAGGCGGCGAAGGCGATGAAGACGAAGGTGATCAGCGTGTTGACGAACACGCCGAGGTTCATCGTCACGGCCCCGGCAGCTTTTGCCGCGGCGAGGGTGGCGTAGGGACCCGCGACCGTCGTTCCCTCTTTGAGGGTCACGAACAGGTTGGCGAAATCGACCCCGCCGAACAGTAGGCCGATCGGCGGCATGATCACGTCGTCGACCAGCGATTTGGCGATCGGACCGAAGGCGTTGGCGATCATCAGGCCGATCGCCAGGTCGAGCACGTTGCCCCGCTGTAGAAACTCTCGGAAGCCTTTGAACATGGTCGTTCTCCTCTCCCGTTTGGGGTCCTCGTCGTTTCAACCGGTGGTTGGAGGGGTGGCTCGCATTTCGAGCACGATCTTGCCCAGCACTCCCCCGGCGGCGAGCGCGGCGTAACCTTCTGCGACTTGGGCGAACGGCAGAACCCGATCGACCACCGCGCGCAGGCGACCGTCGGCCAGGCGAGGCAGGCCAAAGTCCGCAAAGCCGGCCACCAGATGAGCCTTCTCGGCCCGCGAGCGGGGGCGCAGGGTGGAACCGACCAGGCGCAGCCGCCGCGAAAGCACGGCGCGCAGATCGAGTTGCACGCTCGAGCCGGCGGTGAGGCCGACCAGCACCAGGCGCCCCTTCTGCCGCAGGAGATTTACCCTCTCGCCGAAGCGCGGTCCGGCGACGAAATCGAGCACCAGGTCCGCGCCCTGGCCGCCCGACAGCTCGCGCACCGCGCCGGCCAGCTGGTCGTCGATCGAGACCGTGTCGATCCCCAGCTCCAAAGCGCGCAGCCGCGCCAGGCGTTCGGGATCGCGGCCGACCGCCACCACCCGGCCGCCCAGCTCGCGGGCGAGCTGCGCGGCGAAGCTTCCCATGCCGCCGGTCGCCCCGGTGACCACCACGGTGGCTCCCGGATGGAGCTTGCCTTCGACCACCAGGTTGGTCCACGAGGTGAGCGCCGCCTCGGGGATCGCCGCGGCTTCGAGCAGAGTCAGGTTTTCGGGCACGGCCATCAACTGGCCGACCGGCACCGCGGCGCGCTCGCCGTGCCCTCCCCCGGCGACCAGCGCCATCACCCGCGTGCCGACCTGCCAGGGTCCGTGGGCATCCACTCCGGACCCAAGCGCGGCGATCGTGCCGGCCAATTCGAGCCCCGGCACTTCGCTTTCGCCCGGCGGCGGCGGATAGGTCCCCTTCAGCTGCAGCAGGTCGGCGTGGTTGAGCGCCGTCGTGGCGACCGCCACGAGCACTTCGCCGGCAGCCGGGATCGGATCGGGAAGATCGACCAGGCGCGGAACGCCATCGGAACCGGGAAGATACGGGGCGACCGCGAGCATGGTTCCTCCCGAGCGGTGGGGCAGAAACGAATCGGGGCGACCGGAATGGCCGCCCTGATTGTATGTCGGAATGCTGTAAGGGAACCCTCACCCCCGGCCCCTCTCCCACGCGCACACCCTCCCGCCCGACCCTCACCCCCTGACCCCCTCTCCCACCCGCACTCCCGCCCTCCCGGGAGAGGGGGAAGAAAAGCCATGGGCGGGGGCGCCCCTCTCCCGGGTGGGTGGGAGTGCGGATGGGAGAGGGGAAGGGGGTGAGGGTTACCGCCCGACCGGCTGCGCCACGCGGCGTGGCGCTTCGGGGGCCGCCGGCTGATTCGCCTGCGCGGCGCGCTTCGCTTCGAGGGTCTTGAACACTCCGATGCCCCCCTCTTCGAGCCAGGCGTGGCGGCCGTCGAGGATCGCGAGCGCCAGCTTGTACTTCCGCACGTCGTCGTTCGACCAGAGGTCGCGCAGCAGGCGGGTCACCTTGCGTCGCGCGCCGCGGCAGAACAGGTCGGCCAGCTCGACCGCGCTTTCTCCCTGGGGGAGATTCGCTTCGCGCATCGCGTGCGCCCGGGCGACCGAAGCGGTCATGGCGAACATTTCGTTCGCGATGTCGACGATCCGGAACAGGAAACCCTGCTTGTGCTGGAGCTTGCCCTGGTGGACCAGCATGCCGTGGAAGATCTGGCGCGACAGGCGGCGGGTGTTGCGCTCGACGAAGCGCATGTGGGTCGCCAGCTCGCCGAATTCGCCGAAGCGCGGCCAGAGGCCCCAGCCGAGCCAACGGGTCGGGTACCAGCCGGCGTAGAAGCCGGCGATCTTCGGCAGCTCGGCCAGCTTTTCGGCCGGCTTCTTTTCCGGATCGATCATCGCGCCCGCGACTTCGAGGTGCTTGTCCACCGCCTCGCGGGCCATGAACAGGTGCATGATCTCGCTCGACCCTTCGAAGATCTTGTTGATCCGGTAGTCGCGCATCACGCGCTCGACGGGGATCGGCTCCTCGCCGCGCGCCGCGAGAGACAGCTCGGTCTCATAGCCGCGACCGCCGCGGATCTGCATCGTCTCGTCGACGATCTCCCAGGTGCGGCAGGAGTTCCACTCCTTGCAGGCCGCCGCTTCCAGGCGGATGTCGTAGCCCCCCTGGTCGGTCATCTGGGTGGCGAGCGTGGCGATCGATTCCATCGCGAACGTCACGGACGCCATGTCGGCGATCTTGTGCGAGATCGCCTCGTGCTTGCCGATCGGCTTGCCCCACTGGACGCGCTCGTTGCCCCACTTGCGGACGATCTCCAGGCAGGCTTTCGCGGTGCCGACGGAGCCGTTGGGGATCGACAGGCGCCCGTCGTTCAAGGTGGTGAGCGCGATCTTCAGCCCCTTGCCCTCGGCGCCGATCAGGTTTTCGGCGGGGACCTGGACGTCGGTAAACGAGATGACCGCGTTCGCGAGAGCCCGGAGGCCCATGAAGTGGCAGCGGTGCTCGACTTTCACGCCCGGCCAATCGGCCTCGACGACGAAGGCGCTGATCTTCTTGGTTTTCGGATCGACCGCCATCACCACCAGAAGCTTGGCGATCGTGCCGTTGGTGCACCAGAGCTTCTCGCCGTTCACCACGTAGTGCGAGCCGTCGGCGCTTTTGATCGCCGTCGTTCCCACGCGGGCCGGGTCGGAGCCGACGTTCGGTTCGGTGAGCGCGAACGCCGAGATTTCGCCCGCGGCGCAGCGCGGCAGATATTTTTCCTTGAGCGCCTCGGTGCCGAAGGTCTTGAGCGGCTGCGGCACCCCGATCGACTGGTGGGCCGAGAGCAGCGCCGAGAGGTTGCCGTCGACGCTGCCGAACAGCTGCATGACCTTTTGATATTCGAGGTTCGAGAATCCGAGGCCGCCGTATTTCTTCGGAATCTTCATGCCGAACGCGCCGAGCTTCCGGAGGCCGTCGAGGACGTGCTCGGGATACTCGCCGGTGGCGTCGATCTGAACCGAGTCGACCTCCGTGCGGATCAGCTCCTCGAGCGCGCCGTAAAACGCCGCGAACTCGGGCCGCTCCGCCGCGGGCAGCGGATAGGGATGGACCAGGTCGAGGCGGAAATTACCGAGGAACATTTCCTTCATGAAGCTCGGCCGGTCCCACTGCTCGCGGGACGCCTCGGCGACCTTGCGGGATTCTTGCTCGCTGACGTGGGGGTGTTTGGGATCCTGGGTCGACATGGCGTTCTCCCGTGGGGCTACGAAACCGGGCGGCTCGGCGGCGGCAATGCCGCACTGCGACGTGAGTTTACCAGAGTGGCGGCAGGGATCAAGAGGGGAATTTGCCCGATTTTTGCCGCAAAGCGGCAGAACACCGCCGCGGCGCGCCTTAGAGCACCCGCCGCCACCGGGCGACGTAGGGGCGGCCCTCCTTAAATCGGATCTCCGCCTCGATCTTCCGGGCCTGCCCCCCCAGGGTTCCCCGAGCTCGGACGAGGCGGTCGGTCCCCACGGCTTGAATCTCGCTTTCGATCGTGCCGTCGGCAAAATTCTGAACCGCGAACCCGGGGTAATCGGGCGACGCCGCGAGCCCGGCGAGGCTCTCGGCCAGCGCGGCGTCGCAAGCGGCGGAAAGGCGCACCGACTGCGCCTCGCGCTGCTCTTCGCGCATCCGGGCGACGATCCCTTCGGAGAGGACGGCCAGGGCGAGGGCGAGAATCAGCAGGAGCATCAGGGCGAGCGCCACGGCGGAGCCGCGCTCCGAAAACCTCCGACGCCGGTCGTTGCTCAGTTTGCCCCGCAGCGACTGGCCGCTGCCGAAGGCGCCCGAAGGAGCGAGGAGGCAAACTGGGCAACGACTGATCACCAGCCCCACCTTCCCGGCGCGCCGCGGAGCGTCAGGCGCAACGTCTCGCGGCGGATCGCTTTGCCCGCCTCGCCGGGGGCGCCCGGTTCGGCGAGGTAGGCGATCGAGACCTCCACCAGCCCGGAGCCGACCGGCCGCCAGCGCCAGGTCGCGCCATCCCGCACCAGGGGGAGCCGGCCGGTCTGAATTCCCGTGGCGTCGAACGTTGCTCGTTCGATCGTCCCGAAGACGCTCCGGTAGAGGACTTCCCCCTGGGCCGTGCGCAACGAGAGCGGCTCCTCGGTCCAGCCCGAACGATCAGTGAGGATGGGCCAAACGAAATCGTCGGCCCCTTGGACGTCCGTCCGCAGCCGGGCGAGCACCGCGGCGATCGGCGGGCGGAGCGCGTCGCGCACCGAGCGGGCGAGGATCGCCCGGGCGCGCACGCCGATCTCGGCCGCGAGCGCCAGGCCGATCAGCAGGATCACCAGTGCGACCAGCAGCTCGACGAGCGAGAATCCCGCGGCGCGGGGCCGGCGTCTCATGGCCGATAGACCATCGTCAGGACCGTGCTCTGTTGCGGCCGGCCGCGCAGCGACCAGCGGGCGGTGGCCGCCACCCGGTAGAGGTTCGGGGTGCCGCTCGGCGCGACCTCCAGGAAGACCAGCAGGCCCCGCTCCCGGCCGGTCGTCGCATTGAGGCTCGGGCCGACGACGCGCGAGGCGAGCGGCAGGGTTCCGGCCCGGGCCGCTTCGAGCGCGGCTTCGATTTCGCACAGAGCCCGGTGGCGGGCGTCCAGCCGTTCGACCGACAACTGCGCCTGCTGGATCGCCGCGAGACCGACGAGCGTGGCGACCGCGAGAAGGGCGAGGCCGACGATCACCTCGATCAGCGTGAATCCCGAACGGCCGGCGCGGTTTACCCCTTCAACCATTCGAACATCTCGTAGTGCTCGCGGCTCATGCCGGCCCGCTCGTAGACCGCGGCCGCCCGTCGGTTGCGGCGATCGACGTAGAGGCGGAGGCCGCAGAGGTCCGGATCGCCCTCCACCCGCGCTTTCTGGTGGGCGTACAGGTCGCGGAAAACGCCTTTGCCGCGCGCTTCGGGAATCACATAGACCGACTGGATCCAGAGCACCCAGCCGGCGCGCCAGTCGCTCCACTCCGGCGTGGTGAGCAGCATGCCGACGATCCGCCCCGCCTCTTCGGCCACCCAATAGCCGCCGCGCCGGGGATCTTCAAACACCGCGGCAACGCCGCGCGCGATCCGCTCCGGCTCGAGCGCCAACCCCTCGGTCTCATGGGCCATGCGGAGCTGAAAGTCGATCAGCCGCTCCGCCTCCTCCGGCCGCGCCGCGCGGACTTCGATCCGTGAATACATTGAGGAGCCGCTCCCTTCGCGCTGGCCGGCATCATCCTGCCCGTGCTCGCCCTAGCCTATCTGTTCCTTTGGTGCCGGCTATCCGGCCAGAACGCCGGCGAGACGCCGGCGGTCCCAGGGGGTGTGCTCCCGAAGCGACCCACGAGACTCGGTCGGGTTTACCTCAGCCAGCGCGACAACTCACCCCCTGGGACCGCCGCCGTCTCGCCGGCGCTCCTCAGCGCCCGTAACTGGCACTGCTCCAAAGCCACGCTTCCGCTACCGGAACCAGCCCGGCGGCCACCGGGTTGTTTTCGATGTATCGAATGGCGCGAGTCAGATGATCGTCGTCCCTCACGAACCGATCGTGGTACTCGCGAGCCCAGAATTGCCCTGATCTTTCGAGAACCTTGTTCGCCTCGTGTGCGGCGTACGACTTCCAACCGTGGACCACTCGATCGAGAGTCCACTCGCCCGAAGTCTCAATCAGCACGTGGACGTGATTCGGCATGATGCACCAGGCGATGACGCGATACCGATCTCCGTCGAACTCCAAGAGAGCCTCCTCCACCAGTGCCGCGATCGGCTCCTGGCGCAACCAGCAGGCTCCGTGCCCTTGGTCTTCGTACCGCGCGAGGTGCTTTCGGAGCTTTGCCTCCATCTCGGGCACGGTGGTGGACCGAGACATCTCGCTCCTCCAGCCCTCGATGACGCGGGCCGGTACCGAATCGTGGAGTCGGAACGTCAATGCCTGAACGAGGCCGGCGCGCTCGAAGTGCGGCAGGTAACCGCGCGAGCGCCAGGGGCCCGAATCGGAATCCGGCGAAAGGCGCCGGCGAGACGCCGGCGGTCCCAGGGGGCGAGCTCTCGAAGCGCCCACGAGACCGGCCGGATTTGCCTCCGGCGACCCATCAACACACCCCCTGGGACCGCCGCCGTCTCGGCGGCGCTCCTGGCCCCTCATGGCCCCCCCCAGTCGAAGCACGATGGTCCAACATAACATGGCGCCTCGCGATAGGATCTCGGCCTCAGATTCGCGCGGCGGCGTTTTTTCTCGCCGCTGAAAATCCTCGGAGAAACAAGCGTATGGGATTGCTCTACGGTGCCGTTGCCTGCACCCGTTTCAATGCTGCCGTGCCGCCGGAGGGTCCGGATTTCGACGCCGCGCCGTTCCGTGAGATCGAACCGGGGTCCGAGGTGCGCGAGCGGATCGGCTTCGTGCCGTTCGAGCCGGACGCCCCGTACGAGGTGGGGGTGCGGCGCTGGGCGTTTCGCATCCGGATCGACAAGCGCACTCCGGACGCCACGGCGGTGCGCGAGCGGGTGGCCGGCATGGTGAGAGCTGAGATCGACCTGACCGGCCGGCCCTACGTCGGCGGCAAGCGGCGCAAGGAGCTGCGCGCCCTGGCCGAGCACGAGCTGTTGATCGGCCAACGGCCGCGGACGCGGATCATCGAGTGCGTGCTGGACAACTCGCTGCTGTTCGTGGGGAGCGCTACCAAGACCGCCCTGGGCACGGTGCTCGCCCTCCTCCGCCAGGCGGGGGTGGCGACCGAATTCAAGGCGCCTTGGCTCGACAACGCGCCGGAGGCGGACGAGTCGAGCGACATCGTGATCCCGAAAGAGCCCGGCCAGTCGGTGCTCGGCTGCCGGTTCCTGCGTGCGCTGCTCGAAGATCCCGAGGTGTTGATCGAGCCGGAAACCGGGTCGGTCCGGCTAGCCACCCGCGAGGCGAAGATCACGCTCGCGGGCGGCGTGCTGAACGAGCTGCATCGCCTGGTGGCCGACGGCGCCGAGATGCTCGCCGCGAAGATTCTGGTCGGCGTCGTGCCGCTGCGCTTCGACGCCCTGTCGTACCGGCTCGCGAGCGTGAAGCTCGAAGCGGTCAAAGCCGAGCATTGGACCGAAGAGCTGGGCCTGCGCCTCGATCAGATCGCGGCCCTTTGGGACACCCTCGACACCAAGTACGCGGCGGTCGCCTCTCTCCTCGGTCCGGTGGCGACAGGGAGCGTCGCGGAGAGCGCCGAGAGCATCGAGCCGGCCCACCGCGCCGGGGCTTGAGGCGCCCTCGCGCGCCGGTCGAAGCTCTCGGGCAGAAGGCCCGTGTGGGCGATCTGCTGCACCTGCGACGGCGTGAGCCCGAACTCCTGGCCGAAGCTGGCCGAGAAATGGCTGTGGCTCGAAAAACCGAGGTCGAAAGCGAGGCTGGTGAGGTCGCGGCCGCACTCCGGCAACTCTTCGAGGGCGCAACGGAGGCGGAGGCGATTCAAGTAGCGATGGATCGGCAAGCCGGTCTCGCGCTTGAACAGGCGCGCCAGGTGGCAGGATGAAACGTTGAGCTCAAGCGCCAGGTCTTCGAGCCGGAGCGGCTCGCGGAAGCGCTCCACCAGCAGGCCCTTGGCCGCCTCGACGCACTCGCGATGCTGGCGCACGGTCGCCGCCCGCGCCTGCCGTTCGACAGGCACGACCCGGCGGAAGCACTCGCGGATCGCGGATTCAGCGAGCGACAGGCCGGTCTCCTCGATACGCATCAGGTCCGAGCCGTTCGGCCGGGAGAGCAGCTCGAACAGCAGGCGCTGCAACAGGTAGCCCTGCGGCGGACAGATCGCATGGGTGGCCGGGAAGCGAAACCTCTCGGGGTCGCTCTCGACCCGCGCCGGGTCGTAGCGGGAGACGATCTCGCGCAGGACCTCCGGGCGCAGCACCAGCGAGCTGCCGCGATCGCCGCCGCCGAACGGATGGGCCGTCCGGTAGGGCAATCCGGGGCTGGTCAACATCACGGTATTCGCATCGACCACGATGTCGCGCCCTTCGGCCTGCATCACGAAAGCCCCGACGTGGGTGAAACCGAGAACGTGCCAGGGCTGGCTCCGTTCGTTGGAAAGCTCCGGGCTCTGCGCCCGGCAACGCCAACGGGAGATCCGCAAACTACTGGAAATAAACAGCCAGTCGATATCGATACCCGGGACGGAACGGACGGTCTCGCGAGGCTCGGACGGAAGGTCAGTCATGCTGCGAAAGCATAAGGCCACAAAATGCCCCTCACTATCAAAATCCTGATCATTTGGCGTCGCACGGGGTGAAAGCCGATCAAACAGGGAGGAACGAGCGGTTTGGCGGGCCGAGCCATGAATGGTGTACGCAGCGGAACGGTCAACGTTTCGGCAACGAAAAACGCCCCCGGCGAAAGGATCGCCGGGGGCGAAAAATGGACGGAGGAAAACAGCAGGCCGGGTTACTCGACGGAGAACCCGGTCAATCCGACCGGCATGGCGCAGACGCTCGCCGTGCCAGCGTTGGTCAAGGTCACCGAGTCGACGAACCAGCCGATGCGGGCGACGCTGCTGTCGTCGCCCTCGTCCCAGCGCAGTTTCACGGTCTGACCTGAGAACGCGGCGAGGTTGACCGTCACCTGGGCAAAGGGACCGATCGTCGTGTTGCCGCACCAAGCCTTCTTGCCGGCGAGCGGGTTCGAGAAGCTGGCGCTTACGGTGCCGGTGAACGGACCGGCGGTGATCGCCGCGTCGGGGATCACTACCCAGGTCGTGCCGCCGTCGACCGAGGTTTCGAGCGTTCCGCCGTCGAAACAGGTGGTCGGCGTGGTGCTCTGCTCCAACGCGAAGGTGTGCCAGAACGACAGCGTCGTGGTCGCCGAGGCGATGAACGACGGCGAGGTCAGGACACGCTGCGAGACCGTGGTGATGCTGGTCGAGTTCCAGGAGTGGGTCGGAGTCTGGGACTGCGCGGTCGAGAGAGTCCAATCGGGCGCGCCGGACAGTGGAGCGTGCGTCCAGCCCACGTTGTCGAAGCCTCCCGGCGCTTCGAACGTCTCGACAAAGGTACCGACTGCGATCGGCCCGGTCGGCACGGCGCTCTTCTCCACCGTGTTGGTGTCCTCCGAGCTGTTGCCGGCGTCGACCGCCCGCACCTTGTAGTAGTAGGTGGTGCCGTTGGCCAATGGACCCGGATCGTTGAACGACGTGGCCGCGACGCCCGCCGCGATGCGGTTACTGACCATCGGGGTGAAACCCATGGTGGTGGAACGATAGACGTTGTACGAGACCGGCCCCGCGCACTGCGCGGTTCCGGCGGCCCAGGAGAGAGCGACCGAGCAGGTGGAGGTGGCGCCGTTGGATGCCGAAACGATGCCCGCGAAGCTCGGCGGCAGGGTGCAGACGCCCGTCGCGGTCGCTTGGACGCAGGTGGTCTGCGGCGATTCGCAAACCCCGGTCGTCTCGGTTCCGGCGATCTTGTAGGCGTAGGTCGTGCCCCCCGAGACGGTGTTGTCGACGTAGGGGCTGCCCGCCAACATGGTCGCCACCTGGGTGAAGGGTCCCGGCGCGGCGCAGGTACCGACCGCGCGGTAGACGTTGAAGAAGTCCGAGGGCGGAGCGCCGTTGCTCCAAGTCACCGTGATCTGGTTCGCCGCCGAAGCGGTCGCCGTGCCGACGATCGGCGCGGCCGGCGCGGTGCAGGGCAGAGGCGCCGCCGTGGCGCAGTTGGACGGCGGCGCGCCGCACGCCTCGGTGCCGGTCGGGTGGGCGATGATCTGGTAGTTGTAGTTGAAGAAGTTCGCCACGTTCGGGTCGCTGAAGCTGGTCGTCGCGACGTCGTTGGCGACCTTGATGAAACCCGCGTTGCAATCCAGCTCGTTCTTGTAGACGTCGTAGACCACCCCGGCGCCGGACGAGGTCCAGGAGAGCTGCATCGTGTTGTTCGACGGGGTGAGGGAAAGCGCCGGCGAGGTGGGGATCGTGCAGGCCGCGAACGTCGTGTTCGACCCCGGATCGGAGGCGCAGGCGATGTTGTGGCGGTTGAACGCGGCGAAGATCGAACCGCCGTGCGGCGTGCCGTTCGCCAGGTTGCCGTCGTCGTCATCGGCCACCCGGAACGTGCGGAACAGCGTGCCCGCCGCGCAGCCGTCGGAGGTCCAGACCGCGGGTACCGTGTTGCAGGTGAAGAAGCTGGTGGTGGTCGCCCGGGTCAGATACCAGAGCCGGTCGGAGATGGACCAGGCGCCGCCCGAGCCGGGGCTCGGCAGGTCGCGGTTCGCGAGATCGTAGAGGGCCTGCGACGAAATGTAGGACTCGCAGTGCCCTTCCCGCTTGAGCGTCGGGGTCGCATTGGCGATTGCGTTCGCGCCGCAGGGGCCGACGTAGTTCGGGTTGAACGGGCTGGGCTGCGGGCAGGTGGTCTGGGTGAAGTTCGCCGGAGTCGACGGGGTGTTGGCCGCGTGCTTCGCCCAATCGATGTCGCGGACTCCCGTGCACATGGTGCAGGCGTTGCCGTAACCGCCGCAGTTGCTCGCCAGGAAGCCCGAGCCGATGCAGGAAAGGTGGGTGGCGAGCGAGGCGGTCCAGTCGCCGACCGTTTCGCCGCTGCCGTTTTCCGGCGGCGCGCCCGTGCCGTCGTTGCTGTCCAGCCCGTGGCCGTATTCGTGGAGCGAGACGCTCGGCAGCTCGCCGGTGTTGCCGCAACCGCCGCCCGACTTGAAGAAGTTGAGCGTCGAGCCGTTCCAATAGGCGTTGCAGGTCTGGTTCAAGTTGACGTTCGTGGTCAGCTGGGCGGAGAGCCAGGCGACCGCCGGGAGCCAGCCGCGGCCGACTTCCTTCACCCGGTTGACCCAATAGAACTGGGTGCGCGACGAGCGGGTGTTGCCCGCGCCGCCGAAGCCCGGGGTCGAGCAGTCGCTCGCCGGCGAGCTGCCGAAGTCGAAGTTGAACATACCGTCCGCGGCGAGCGAGATCGCGCCGCAGCTGTCGACCGGCCGGACATACTGGCCGTTCATGCTCGTGGTCGCCGCCCCGGCAGGGGCATAGACGCCGGCCGAGTTGGTGAAACCGCCGGTCGAGATGTTGGTGAACGGCACCGGCTTGCTGGTCTCGCCGAGAGACGGCTGGACGAGCACGACGCCTTCCTTGGCCTGGGCGTATTCGTTGACGTCGCCGAATTCGATTACCTTGCCGGTGATCGCATCGATCCGGGCGCGCCAGGTGCCGACCGTCTCTTTGCGCCGGAACGAAACTTCCCAAACCGGCAGCAGGCCGTAGCCGTCGCCGAGCCGGAAGCGGTCGGCGGCGGAGGGGTCGATTTTGGCGCGGGTCATCATCTTGAGCGAGCCCGAGTCGACCAGGCCGTCGGTTGCGGCGAAACCGCCGATGTAGCTTGCGACCGCCTGCACGGCCTCCTCGCGCGAGAGGCGCGGGAAGGGAGCGGCGATGCCCGGCGGCGGCACGCCCTCGGAGCCGAACTGCACCACGTTGCCGTGGTTGATCCGGAACATCACCCGGGCGCCCTCGATCTTCCAACCGCCGCGGTAGACGTCGTAGTCGACGTACCAGAGGTAGTCGGACATTCGTCCCGAACGGCCTGCCGAAAGCTTGAGATCGGTGTCTTCCACCCCGAGCATCGGACCGACCGCGGGTAAGTTGGCGCGCGCGATGCGGTCGAGCGTCGCGACGTCGACCTGATCGGCGCCGGCCAGGAACTGCGCGATGTCCGCCTTGGCGAGGTTGTTGCCACTCCCCGGAATCCAGGGCCAGCCGGAACCTTCCGCGAACTCCAGGTAGCCGCTCCGCTTGTCGACGTAGCCGACCCAGGTGCCGCCGACCTCTCCCAGGAAGCTACCCCAGGTGCTGGTGACGTTCGCGGCGAGGCCGGCCGAGGTCTGATCGAGCAGCGCGGTCGAAGCGGGTGGGTTCAAGGCCTCCTTGAGCGTCGCGAGACGCCCGAGCGGGCCGGGATCGTTGCGCTGCATGATCTGGGCTGACGCGGCGGTCGCAAACATCGCTGCGACGGACACCGCCAGCCCGGTCGACAACCGGGTCTTTCGGTTCATGGCTTCCCCTATGGCTACGGAGCGAAATTGGCTGGCCGCTTTTATCAGTTGGCAGGCTCGCCGTCAATTCGTCGTGAGGGAGCGACAATGAAAACGGCCCCCGGCGACGAAATCGCCGGGGGCCGCGAGGGGAAGGGCTAAAGGGACCGCGTTACTCGATCGTGAATCCGAGGAGCGACACCGGCATCGCGCAGACGCTCGCGGTGCCGACGTTGTTGAGCGAAACCGAGTCGACGAACCAACCCGTGGCGATGGCGCTCGAATCGTCCCCCTCGTGCCAGCGCAGCTTGAAGCTCATGCCGGAGAGCGAGGCGAGGTTCGCCGTCACCTGGGTCATCGCGCCGATCGTGCCGTTGCACCACGCGCGCTTGCCGCCGAGCGGGTTGGAGAAGCTCGACGACACCGTGCCGGTGAAGCCGCCGGCCGTGAAGTTCGCGTCCGGCAGGACCGTCCAGGTGGTGCCGCCGTCGGTCGAGACTTCGAGCGTTCCGGCGTCGAAACAGGAGGTGGGACTCTCGAACGCGAAGGTGTGGAAGAACGACAGAGTCGTCGCCGCCTGGCCGACGAAGCCCGGCGACACCAGCACGCGCTCGGAGACCGACGGCAGGCTTACCGAGTTCCACGAATGGGTGGGGGTCTGGCTCTGCGAGGTCACCAAGGTCCAGTCGTTCGCGCCGGAAATCGCCATGTGGCTCCAACCCGCGTTGTCGAAGCCTCCCCCTCCCTCGAACGTCTCGGTGAAGTTCGCCACCGCGATCGGTCCGGTCGGCTGGGTGCTCTTCTCCACCGTGTTGGTGTCCTCGGCGGCGTTGCCCGCGTCGACCGACCGCACCTTGTAGTAGTAGGTGGTGCCGTTGGTGAGCGGACCCGGATCGTTGAACGACGTGCCCGAGACGCCGGCCGCGATGCGGTTGGCGATCATCGGCGTGAAGCCCGGGGTGGTGGCGCGGTAGACGTTGTAGGTGACCGGCCCCGCGCACTGGGGGGTCGCCGCCGCCCAGGCGACGCCGACCGAGCAGGTGGACGTGGCGTTGTTGGTCACCGAGGCGACCCCCGCGAAGGTCGGCGGCAGGGTGCAGACGCCGGTCGCGGTCGCCTGAACGCAGCCGGACTGCGGCGATTCGCAGGTGTTCGTGGCATCGGCTCCCGCCACTTTGTAGGCGTAGGTGATCGAGCCGGAGACGGTCGTGTCGAGATACGGGCTCCCGGCGATGCCGGAAGCGATGCGGGTGAACGGTCCCGGCGCGGCGCAGGTGCCGACCGCCCGGTAGACGTTGAAGACTGAGGAGGGCGGAGCGCCGTTGCTGAACGTCACCTGGATCTGGTTCGGAGCCGTGGGGGTGGCCGTGCCGATGGTCGGCGCGCCGGGGAAGGCGCAGGCGCCGTCCGCGACTTTCGCGGTCCAGATCTCCTCGCGGGCTCCCGCGCGGCGGTCGGTCCAGGAGGGCCAGAAGACGCCGGTGATGCCCGAGATCGAGTTGTAGTCGCCGTATTGGTTGCCGCTGTCCTGGCCGCCGGTCGTCTCGTCGGTCTGCGCCGAGGTGACCTTGACCGGGGCGTTCCAAGACACGCCGTCGGTGAACGACGACTGGTACCAGACGTCGGTCTTCTTGCGCGTCGCGTCGCCTACCGTGTCGTAATACATCAGGCCGAGCGCGCCGGTCGTCTCGTCGACCACCAGCGCCTGGTTGAACTGGTCGTTCAGGCTAGCCTGGTTGTTGACCATCCGCTTCGCTTCCCAGGTGGCGCCGCCGTCGGTCGAGCGGTTGAACCAGATGCGGATCTTGCAGGCGGACGCCGCGTTGGCGCCCGGCTCGTTGGCCGGCGCGGTGCAGCCGGCCTCGCCGGACAGGTCGTTCCACGCGGCGTAGACCAGGTTCTTGGTCGCCGTCCGGTAGGCGCCGCCGGAGATGTAGATCAGGGCGCGCCGGTTGTTGAACGACGGGCAGCCGATGTCGAAGGTGTCGAACGTGGTCGCGACCTGAACCGGCGTGCCCCACGAGGTGCCGCCGTTGGTCGACTTGACGACGAACACCCGGGCGTTCGTGGTGGTCGGCCAGAAGCCGAACGCGTCGCCGAACGAGTTGGTCTTGGCGTCGCCGCCGATCGCCGTGCCGGTCGATTCCGCGCCGCTCACCTGGATCGGCGCGCCCCACGTGTTGGTGACCGCGTTCCGGGTGCTCATGAAGGCCGGGGTGCCGTTATGCCAGATCGCGTACTGGTTGTCTTTGAACGGCGAGGCCGCGGCGTGATCCGCCCAGACCAGCTGCTTGTCGACGTTGGTCTGCGCCGCCGAGGGGGTCGCCTCGAAGGTCCAGGTGGCGCCGTTGTCGAGCGAGACGTAGTTGCGCAGGCGCAGCGTGCCGCCGACGATGCCGAGGGTGGAGGACCAGGCCCGGCCGTCCGAGGTCCACTCGACGGTCGGATCGGAATGCGAGGCGTCGGTCGCGGTGAACGGCAGCGTCGTCTGGCCCCAGGTGACGCCGGTGTCGGTCGAGAAGAACACCGCCTGATGGCCGCCGCCGACGATGCTGTTCGAGGCGCTGATGATCTTGGTCGGATCGAAGTAGTTGACCCGGATGTCGGATTCGCTGCGCGGCGTGGTCTGCAAGCCGGAGATGCGCAGCTCGCCGCTGATCATGGCGGCATCCCCCTCCAGCTCCTCGCCGAGGGCGCCGGGAGCCCGATCCGCTTCGGCCGCGCCCGGTTGGAGGTCCTGGTGGTGGAGCATCCACTCCCAGATTTCCTTCAAGACCAGCGGATAGCCGCCGGTCGGATCTTCGCGAGTGTAGGCGACCTCCGGGTGCTCTTTGCGCCACCAGACGCGAAGCCAGGGCGGCAGACCGCGCAGGTCCTTCGCTTCGTCGGCGCGGAGCATCGAGAAGTCTTGATTCTCCTGGATCAGTCGCTCAAGAGCGCTTCCGGGTTGAATCGCGACCGGCGAATTCGTCATCTGCTGATCGAGGGTCGGCCACGAAACCGCGGCGCGGGCCGGGGCGGACGCGAACACGATCGCGCACAATCCGGCAGCGAAGAAAAGGGAGACCTTACGCATGTGTACCTCCGAAGCGTGATAAGGGAGCCGAGAATAGCACGCCGAGTCGAGCGGTTGGGCAGGGTGGACGACACGAGCCGCCGGAAGATAGAGTCGCGGCAACTTCTCTCGATCGAGACCCGGACGCGGAATGCCTGTCAACTGCCAGCTCAAACGACGCTACGGCAAAGAGTTCTGCATCACCGACTGCCCGGCGCGCGGCGCCGAGTCGGGCTATCGGTTCGCCCGCGTCGAAGGCGCGGCGAGCCCGCCTGCGGCGGATCCGCGGACGATCGACGTCGCCGTGCTCGATATGAATCACGGCTGGCCGAACCTCGGTCACGATTCGCTGGTCGCCTCGATGGTCGACGCCTGCTGCGACGTGTCGCCCGACCTGTTGCGCCTCGGCCTCCAGGTGCGGGCGATCTCGTTCGACGTGCGCGGCAGCGCCGCGCTCCCCGACCCTCCCGGCGGCAGGTTTTCGCTCTATCTCGGCACCGGCGGTCCCGGGCATATCGATCCGCGCCAGAACGACGGACTGGCCGAGCACAGCCAGGGGCTGCGCGAAGACCCCTCCTGGCGCACGCCGGCCTTCGAGCTGTTCGATCGCATCCTCGCCGATCGCTCGACCGCGCTGCTCGCCGTCTGCCACACGTTCGGCGTCCTGTGCGACTGGTCGGGCATCGCGCGGCCGGTGCTCCGATCGGTGGAAAAAGGGGGCAAGAGCACGGGCGTGCTCGAAAACATGCTGACGCCCGAGGGAATCGAGCACCCCTGGTTTCATCGTTTCTACAACGAGCTCGGCGGTCCGCGTTTGCGCATCCTGGACAACCGGCTGTTCGATCTGATCCCGAACCCCGAGAGTTTCCCGGCGGGCGGCACGGCCATCGGCTATGAGACCGAGAGGATCGGCGGTCCGATCGCCGAAGCGCTCACGATGTACGAATTCGATCGGGACGACGCCGGAGTGATGCCGCGATTCTTCGGGGTCAACCACCACCCGGAGATCATCAACCGCGCCCGCCAGATGCTGATCCTCGAACGCCGGGTGGAGCGCGGCGAGGTCTCCCGCCAGTGGGCGGCGGAGCGGCGCGAAATCCTCACCCGGGTCTATTCCGGCGAGGACAGCGACCACCTGCTCCAGCTGACTTCGAATTACACCCTGCTCGCGCCGCTGCGCTACCACCTCTTCCGCCAGATCCGCCTGCGCGCGGAGCAGCTCGGCCTGGCAACCGACCTGCACGAGGACCGGGCGTTGAACCCGATCTCTTACCCCGCCTGCGACCTGGAATTTTCCGCCGTCGCCGCCTTGGGCGCCTCTTTGGGAAAATAAGCATGACGCGAGCGATTCGGCATCCAGGGTGGGGAGCGATGGAGCAGGGAGGACCCCGGTGATTCCGAAGCCGCCGTTTCTTTCCGACCTGAATCTCGACCTCGAACGCGACATGTTCCGCGAGATCCAGCCTCGGCTCTTGGAGGTCTGGGAAGCGCTGACGATGCGCGACGAGGAGCCGCACACCTCGGTCGTCGTGCCGTCGCTCACGCTCGACCAGAGCGAGCTGAAGAAACTGCCCGGCGCGAACTTCTACGAAGAGCGGCTGCTGTTCCTCCTGATCCGTCTGCGCAACCCGCGAGCCCGGGTGGTCTACGTGACGTCGGAACCGATCCACCCGATGATCCTGGACTACTACTTCCACCTGCTCGCGGGCATCCCGGCGAGCCACGCCCGCTCGCGCCTCACGCTGCTCTGCGCCTACGACGCCTCCCCTCGCTCGCTCACCGAGAAGATCCTCGAGCGGCCGCGGTTGATCGAGCGCATTCGCGAGGGGATTCAAGACTCCGCGCGAGCGTATTTGACCGTGTTCAACTCGACGCCGTTCGAACGCCGCCTGGCGGTACTGCTCGGCATCCCGATGAACGGCGCCGATCCCGACCTAGCCCATCTGGGTACGAAGTCGGGCAGCCGCAAGGTGTTTCGCGAAGCCGGCGTGGCGCTCCCCTGGGGTAAAGAAGACCTGCGCGACGAGGTGGACGTCGCCGAGGCGCTGGTCGATCTCGACCGCGAGCGGCCGGGCCTCCGCCGCGCGGTGGTCAAGCTGAACGACAGCTTCTCGGGCGAGGGCAACGCGGTCTTCCGCTATCCGGAGGATCGCACCCTTCCCTCGGTCCGCCGCGAGCTGGCGAACCTCGAGTTTTCGGTCCCCTCCGAGAACGTCGACAGCTACTTCGACAAATACCGCCGGATGCAGGGGATCGTCGAGGAGTGGATCGAGGGGAAGGAAAAGATGTCCCCCTCGGCGCAGCTACGGATCAGCCCGCACGGCGAAGTGCTGCCGATCTCCACCCACGACCAGATCCTCGGCGGCCCGAGCGAGCAGGTGTTCCTCGGCTGCAAGTTTCCGGCGCACGACGACTACCGGCGCTACATCCAGGAGCAGGCGATCCGGATCGGCGAGGTCCTGGCGAAAAACGGCGTGGTCAGCCGCTTCGCGGTCGACTTCCTGGTCTGGCGCGACGCCCAGACCGACGCCTGGGACTGCTCGGCGCTCGAAATCAACCTGCGAATGGGCGGCACCACCCACCCGTTCCTCGCGCTCCAATTCCTCACCGGCGGCACTCTCGACCCGGAAAGCGGCCTGTTCGTCTCCCCCACCGGAGCCCAGAAGTTCTACCGCGCGACCGACAACCTCCAGTCCGAGGCCTACCGCGGCCTGATCCCCGAAGACCTGATCGAGATCCTCACCGAGAACCGCCTCCACTACAGCCACGCCAAAGACTCCGGCGTCCTGTTCCACCTGATCGGAGCCGTCTCCGAATTCGGCAAGCTCGGCGTCACAGCCATAGCCAACAGCCACCAGGAAGCCGACGTCCTCTACTTCCAGACGCTGGATGTGCTAGATCGCGAGACCAACTACGAGCGAACGGCTCGGGCGAAGGGGTTGGCTCCGGGGTAGGGGGGCGGGCGGCGGGCCGACAGAACAAAACGTCGGCACTTCGCGATAACCGCCGACATCTTGCACTGTTGACCTGAGCACTTCAGCGAGTCACAATTCCTAGGTAGTTGTGCGGAAGTACCTAGGAATTGTGACGATGAGCTCCCCTCCCGACATCGACTCCCGCATTCGCAACCTGGCCAAAGATCTCGGGGTGCTACGCCCGAGGGATCTCCTCGCGCACGGCATACCGCGGGAGTATGCCCAGCGCCTCTCGGCCCGGGGTGAGCTGATCCGGATCGGGCGCGGCCTGTATACCCTTCCCGATTCCACCGGCTCCAGCCACCGATCTCTCGCCGAGGTATCGAAGGTCGTCCCGCAGGGTGTGATCTGCCTCGTCTCGGCTCTCCGCTTTCACGGCCTGACCACCCAGAATCCACCGGAAGTTTGGATCGCTCTACCGAATAATGCTTGGCGGCCGAGCGCACCGCCGTTCCGGGTCCACGTGATCCACCTCTCCGGCTCGGCATGGACCGAAGGGGTAGAAACCCACCTGATCGACGGCGTGCCGGTTCGGATCTACTCCCCGGCCAAGACGGTCGCGGACTGCTTCAAATTCCGCAACAAGATCGGAATTGACGTCGCGGTCGAGGCGCTGCGCGACTACCTCCGAATGTACCGAGGCGGCGCCGACGACCTCTGGCGTTTCGCACAACTCAATCGCGTCAACCGGGTAATCCAGCCTTATCTTGAGTCGGTTCTGTGACTCGACCCGCCGATCCGCGCATCGCGCAGTCGGTGCATCAACGGCTGCTCAACCACGCCCGAGCTAGCCTGTGTAATACAGATTATTCTCTATAGTTTGCGGGACACACCATGGACCAACTGAAGCAATCCCAAGATTTGCTGGACGATTTTATCCTGATGGATTGTCGCCTCGGCAACCATCCACAGTTTGGAGCCTCGGTCTGGTTGAAGGAGGGAGACGGACTTCGTTGCATCGCAGACACTGGTGTCGCTCGGGAAGCAGTCCGCGGTCGATCATTGACACTCGGTGGTAGCGTGATTGAGCACACACTCGCGAAGCGCTGCGTTGTTAGTGTCGAGAGCATTGACCATGATTTGCATGTCAGCGGCAACAACTGGATCGCAAATCGTGGGGTCCGATCGCTTTTGAGCGTGCCTATGCTTGAGAGTAATGGCGCGAAGGGCGTACTTAGCGTTTACAACCTGCAATCCGGGTCCTTCAAACAGGAGAACGTTCATCGAGTGCAGGTTCTAGCCGCCGTGCTACAGTATGTCCTTTCTGACATCCAAAAGGTGCGGACGGAGGCTTCACTTTCGCTAGGCAAGGCGATGGCGGGGCTCAGGAATGACTCGGCGTTGGATCAAGCTGATCTTGCCCTTCGCGTGCAGACCAGCCGGATCGCGATATCTCGATGGGAAGCCGGCGCACAACCGCCGTCTATCGGAAGCTTACGACGATGGTGTGAGGCTCTCGAGCTACTGGCCCACGGTAAACCGGCCCTCGTAACAGTTGTCGATGTCTCTCCACAGCTCATCGAACTTCTCCGAAATGACCCTGGGCGAATGCGCGAACTCTCGCCAGAGACCTTCGAGCGTTTGGTTGCTGAACGCCTTGCCCAAATGGGATTCGAGGTCAAGTTGACCGGCGATACGTTCCGTCGGGACGGTGGCATAGACCTGATTGCTGTGCCGAAGGCGGCGCCTTTGGTTGCTTATGTGCTAGCTGGCCAGGTGAAGCACCACCGAACGGACCGAAAGACAGATCGTCAGGCTGTCGACCGACTACTAGCTTGGCAGGGAAGCACTTTCCGTCTTGGGTTGCTTGTTACCAACACGTGCTTCACCCGAGACGCGCTCTGGCGCGCTTCAGAGTCCTCAAGTAATGGGTTTCTGCGTCTGCGGGACTTTGAGGACCTAAAACGCTGGCTTGGAGACAATTTCTGGGATGAAGCGGAGTGGAAGGAACTGCCCGAAACCATCGTCCTTGCCCCCGGAATCACTGTACCTGTTCCGCGGCCCAAGCTTAGGACCGCACCTGAGTTCTGGCAAGTTCCTCACGTGAACTCGAATGCGCGATCCGAATAGCATTGCGGCATATATCATCGTCTTGCAGATGACGGCGGCCTATGGAGTCATGCGCCACCCTGATGACAATTGTTGAAGTTGCAGAAAAAATCTGCGGACTCCTGGGACTGGAACGATGACACGTTTACCGCCGCATTGAGCGCTACATAGCGCGTCGCCTATATGTCTGGCCCTCAGCGTCGGTCAACTATGGAGCCTTGGGGCACTGGCTGTTGTCGAAAGGTTGCAGCTGCGAGAATTTAGTCTTCAAGATCTCTGAGTCCGGCAGGTTAAAATTGAAATCATATAGAGATTGCTCCCAGGAACCATATAGGGGATTGGGAAGCAGAATCCACTTTGTGCCCCAGTAAGCCTCAGCAGCCTGAGCCAGGGCGCGTCGGTCTGACGGCTTCGCTTTAGAACCCGCAACAAAATCACCGAGATCATCGCCGATCAAAAGCAGGATCCGGTATGCATTTGCCACTTCTTCTCTTCTGGTCTTCTTTTCCGATGTCCAAGCAGGCTTCTCCCCCTTCGATAAAACCGAGTCACCTCCTTGCTGAACAGGCAGTCCGGAGGAAATGAGATTCTTGATTGTGTCAGATTCCTGAGCGGAGGTTCTATTCGTAATGTAGATCACCTTGACCCCTCGCGTGATTGCATATGACAAGAAATCTTTGGAGCCCGGCATGGCAGCAGCAATCTTCTTGGCAACCCAACAATCAAAGAGAGGTTGCGCATAATCGATTCTGTCAGCCGCTAGGCGGGCCTGAAAGGGCGAGTTGTCGAGGACGGTCTCGTCGATATCAAGTATGACGGCGCCAGGAAATTTATCTACAGCCATACCTTCCTGCTCTTTCGCTGCTGTCCAAGTCGGATCGGCGAGAGCTAGATCAAGTTGTCGCTTTGCGTCTTGAAACGCCGTCTTCGACGATATCCAGAACTCAGGAGTGGTCTGATACCAGAGAGCCCCATGAAGCCTCTCATGTGTATCCCTAGGAGGCGTAGATGCCGTGGGGGCCGTGGGGGCGCTTGCACATCCCGCGAGAATTGCCAGCGTAGCAAGACTGGATATTGCTCGAGACATAGCTCCTCCTCCTCGAATAGCAGTATTAGTTCGCCGCAGCCTAGTGCCTCTGCGGTAGGTAGTCAGTCCACCAACTTGGCCCTTAGCTAAACGGTACTCTATTTCCAATACTATGCGGACGCTAACGGAAGTGGCTTTCAGTGTCAAACGCCCCTTGAGTCGGCGAACGACTTCGTCGTGGTGTCGGAGCAAGCAGACCTCCTCTTGGTGTTCGGCGGCACCATGGTGTACTAGGCGCCGCTGAAAACGGGATGCCAGGCTCCGCAGTTGAAGCAAAGAGAGCAGGCTAAGTGCGTGACCGCGCCATTGGTCGAGCGTCGCCTTAAAGTCCGGGTGGTGATGTAGAACTCTCTCCCTCCTGCCGGCCGAGCGTAGGGAGGTCGCGACCACGCAGACCAGGTCAGGGCCTCTCGGAGGATCGGACCTGGGTCTCGATCGCCGGGAAAACATCCCTCGGTTGCGAGAAGCCGGGTCCGCAACCCTCTGCCCTGCTCCCCGTTCGCAATTCTGTTGGTATTGTCGCCCCATGGGCGAACTCCCCATAACCTGCGAACTCTTCCCAACCGAACTCGCCGGCCGGCGCGATGGCCTGCTGACTCAGCTGGCCGGATCTGCCACTGAAATCCGAGAAATCGAGAATGGCGTTGTCATCGAGCTGCCTACCTCACCCGAGATCACCGGATTAATTGCGCAGGTGATCGACGCGGAGCGGCATTGCTGCCGGTTCCTCCGCTTCCGCTGCACCTACGAGCCCGACCTCGGGCCGATCTCGTTGGAGGTCACCGGCCCGGAGGGCACCAACGAGTTCCCCGGCGACGTGCTTGGTCTCCGTCGGGTCCCCGAGTGACATTCCCGGCGCGGTCGCCTTGGTGCTTTTCGCGTTGACGCTGACGCAGGTCGAGGCAGCCTTCGCGGGAAGAGCCTTTGCGGCTTACGGCGGCGTCTACATCATCGCCGCCCTGGGGTGGGCTCGCATTGTCGAACAGCGCGCCCTCAATCTGACCGATTTTCTCGGGGCTCTCCTCTGCCCGGCAGGTGCGTTCGTCATTCTGCTGGGGCGACGCGGATAGGACGCGGAAAAGCCCATGCGACGACTGGCGGAGAAGGATTAACGTTCCAGCGAGAAGTTCGAGGCCCCGAGGATCTACGATCGCCCCCGGCAATCGGCTGGAAGCGTTGAGAGACAACTCTGAAGCTCTGGGGACCCTGCCGGGCTCTCTCCTCCGACCGAGCTGAGGAGCCACGCAGTTCGGATTTGGAGAGTTGCAATGAAACGCCATGCCCTTTTGGTCCGCGGGAGCGGGAGACCTTTTCACGGTACCAGGGTGAGTGCCTGCTTGTAGTGCGGGCCGACCCGAACAGCGGAGAAATGCGCTCGATCGATCGTCAGTATTCGGTATTGTCTGCACCGTTCAGCTACTGTAGCCACCGTGGCATCGACCAAGCCAAGACCGAGAGTTGCAAACTTCGCGTCGATCTCCATGGCACGCGCAAGATCTGAGGGAATGACCTCCTCCAATACATACGTTGTTCCGGGATCCAAGATCTCAGCAATGAGCTTCCGCATCGCGGATCGCTCTTGCCGCAGAAAGTAGTCCACCTCGGAGAGCACGAGCGCCGGAACAATGACAGCAGAGGCTTGCGTGAGAGCTTCGGCGTAGGCTGGCCACGCCGGGGTTCCATCTGGATGACTCGCCAGGGCTCGAAGCAGGCCGCCGGTGTCAGCGACCAGGCCCGCATTCACCGTTCGAGGCTCTTGAATAGCTCGGATTCTTCACCCAGGTTGGGGTCCGTCGATACGAAGAGGCCCGTTGAGGGTGCTCGGCGATTCTCGTAGTAATGCGACGCCACGATACGCAGACCCCTTCGGAAGAGGTCGGATGCCGACAATCCAGCTTCTTGGGCCTTAGCGAGAGCTTCGGCGTCTTCAGGTTCCAACTCGACGGTCGTGGTGAGCTTGCGCGACATACATTGACTATACACGCTTCCTTCTCTGAGAACTGAGCCTCAGCCGGCCCGGCGGCCCAACAGCCGTAACCCGTTCCCGATCACCAGCGGCGAGGCCCCCATGGCGGCGGCGGGGAGGCCCAGCCCGGCTAGAGCGGCGCGGGAAGTAGTGCGTTGTGCACCTTCTATGTCAGTACCCACTGGGTCGGTCCAGGTCGAGGGGCGGCGGCGCTCTCGGTGTCCTCGGCGAGGCCCTTGATCGGAGGTTCGCGATGTCGATGCGCAGAGTTCTCCTGGGATGCGGCTTTCTGTGCGTGATGCTGTGGGGCGGTTCTCGTTCGGCCAGTGGCCAAGGTCTCTCCGATTGCCAGGAGATGACGAGCTGTACGACCGAGGTCATCTCGAAC
>Ga0268264_10000667_pt1 | contig 40268 bp, 17 predicted proteins | sample KBSSwiS32_FD_190357 | JGI IMG/M metagenome (GOLD analysis project Ga0268264, IMG submission 190357) | Switchgrass rhizosphere microbial communities from Kellogg Biological Station, Michigan, USA - KBS Switchgrass S3-2 (SPAdes) (version 2) | ecosystem: Host-associated > Plants > Roots >... | reverse complement strand
GGCGTGGCCCACGCCGGCGGCTGGCCCAGGGCCAGCTCGATGATGGCCTGCGTCACGTCGAACCCGGCGCGCAGGTCGGCGACGGAGTGGCTGGCCCCCTGGACCTGGGCGGAGCCCACGAACGTGCCTTGAGCGCATCGGGCCACGGAGGTGGTGTCGGTGGTCGACCCGTAGGTCACCGAGCCGGTCACCGGCGCGTCGCAGTCGTCGAACTCGCGCCACCACGAGTCGATGGTGTCCATCGATGGACCGTAGCCGCGCTGGCCGGGTCCGCAGGGGGAGTCGGCGCAGTCCGGGTAGCCCTCGATCGGCGCCGCGTGGTCGTCGGTGCCCGTGATCGCGATGTGGCTGACCGGGCGGTCCACGGTGCAGGGCTCCACCGGAGGGGAGACCACCTGTTCCACGAACGCGGGGGGGCGCAGCTGCCCGCCCGCCAGCGTCAACACACCGGTGATCTTGCCCGACAGCTGGCAGCCGAGCTCGTTGGCCAGGAACCCTCCTGCCGAGAAGCCGCCCACCACGACGTGGGCGGGGTCGGCGATCCCGGCGCCGACGAGATGGTCGATGAGGTCGGAGATGAACTGGACGTCCACCGGATTGTCGGCGTAGTCGTAGCAACAGCCGAGGTGCCAGCTGTGCGTCTCGAGGTCGCCGTCGGGGTAGACCGTCACGATGCCGTGCGAGGCTGCGGCGGCGTCCAGGCCGAGGGTCCCCCGCAGCCCGCGGCCGAGTCCCGCGGCGCGCGCGCCGTGCATCATGATCACCACCGGTGCCGGCCCGCTCTGGCCGGGAGGCTGGACGAGCACGTACGTGCGCTTGGTCCCGCCGCTGGTGATCGAGCTGTCCCCCACCGGGGCCGAGCCGTCAGCCCCGTCGGGTCGCGATGTGGGCGAGCCTCTCCCATTACATCCGGCCACGGTCGCCGAGAGCAGCACGAGCACGACCATCGACCACAGGCACCGTGGCACCACCGATCGGGTCCGCGTCATGAGCGGCGCCTGATGGACCGGGCTGCTGGGGCGGCCGCCGCCTCCCGGGTCTGCTTGTGCGTGGCGAAGGCCTCCTGGACCCGGGGGCGCAGCACCGAGAGCCGGACGTCGGGCTCGGCGGTGACCCAGGCGACCAGGTCGACGAAGGTCGCCTGCAGCGCCTGGGCGGTCGTGGCGCGGAACAGGCTCGAGGTGTACTCGATGTAGCCGCGCAGGGCGCCCGGCTCGTCGTTGACCCCCACCGCGAGGTCGAAGCGCGCCGAACCGGTGTCGGTGAGCATCCGGGTGACGACGAGCCCGGTCAGCTGGGGCGGCGGCGGGGCCTTGCCCTGCATCCGGAAGTTGACCTGGAAGAGCGGGTTGCGGCCCGGCACCCGCCGGGGGTTGACCACCTCGACGACCCGGTCCAGGGGGGTGTCCTGGTGCGCCAGGCAGGCCAGTGCCGTGGTCCGGCAGCGGCCGAGGAGCTCGCGGAAGGTGGGGTCGCCCTCGAGCCTGACCCGCAGGATCAGCGTGTTGACGAAGAACCCGATCAGCCCTTCCAGCTCGGGCTGCTGCCGGTTCGCGACCGGGCTGCCGAGCACCACGTCCTCCTGGCCGGACAGGCTGGAGAGCAGGGCGCCGGTCGCGGCCATCATCGCCATGAAGTACGTCGTCCGCTCCCCACGGGCCAGCGCCCTGAACGCGTCACCGGAGCCGGGCTCCCCGTCCATCGCGACCCGCTCGCCCAGGTGCTCGTGGGCCCCGGCGCGAGGGAAGTCGACGGGCAGGTCGAGGACCACGTCGGCACCCTCGAGCTCCTTGCGCCAGAACTCGTCACTGCGGCTCGCCCGGCTGCCCGAGAGCTGCTGCACCTGCCACTTGGCGTAGTCGCCGTACTGCACCTTGAGCTCCGGCAGCCGGGGCGCGCGGCCCTCGACGGCGGCGTTGTAGATCTCGGCGATCTCGTCGAACAGCACGCCGCGCGACCAGCCGTCGCACGCGATGTGGTGCATGACCAGGATCAGCACGTGCCGGTCGGGGCCGAGCCGGTAGAGCGAGCCCCGGAGCATCACGTCGGCGGTGAGGTCGAAGGGCTCCCTGGCGTCGGCGGCCAGGGCCGAGGGGAGCTCGGCCTCGTCGATGTCGCGGCTGCGCCAGCGGGCGCCTTCGTCGAGCAGCTTCCCGACCGGTTCACCGTCGACGTCGACACCCACGGTTCGCAGTGCCTCGTGGCGCCGCACCACGAGGTCGAGGGCGACGCGGAGGGTGTCTACGTGCAGGGGTCCCTCGATCCGCATCGTCAGCGTGGCGTTGTAGGTCGCGCGACCCGGCGCGATCCGGTCGAGGAACCAGAGTCGACGCTGCGCCAGCGAGAGGGGCGGCGGCTCCCCTGGGGGCCGGGGCTGGATCGGCTGCACGACGGCGGCCTTGCGCCGCTCCAGCTCACGCGCGAGAAGCTCCTGCTGGCGGGCGCTGAGCTGCGATGGGTCGGTCACGGCGCGGGGTCCGGCTCGTCGTCGAGCAGCCGGGCCAGCAACTGGTCGGTCACCGGCTCGGCGAGCTCGGCCACGGTCGGATGCGTGAAGACCGTCATCAGCGGCAGGTCGATGTCGAGCGTCCGCAACCGGGCGACGAACCGCGAGGCGGACAGCGAGTCGCCACCGAGGTCGAAGAAGTCGTCCTCGGCCGAGACCTGGGCGACGTCGAGCAGCTCCGACCAGAGCTCGGCCACCAGCTCCTCGGCCGGGCCCTTCGGCGGCCGGCCGCGGTCCTCGACGGTCGGGACCACGCTGCGCGGGATGGACCGCAACGCCGCCCGGTCGAGCTTGCCGTTGGCCATCAGCGGGATCGCCGGGACCGGCACCAGGACAGCCGGGACCAGGTGCGCGGGCAGCTCGCCGCGCAGGTCGTGGCGGAGCCCGGCGGGGTCCCAGGTGATACCGGGGGCGAGCACGACGTAGCCGACCAGCTCGCCGTCCTCGGCGACCACCGCGGCGTCGGCGACCGAGTCGCGGTCGCGCAGGGCCTTGGCGACCTCCCCGGGCTCGATGCGGAAGCCCCGGATCTTGACCTGGTCGTCGGCGCGGCCGAAGAAATCGAGGTTGCCGTCGGGACGAGCGCGGACCAGGTCCCCGGAGACGTACCAGCGCCCGTCGGGTGCCGTCGGGAACTTCTCGGCGGTCAGCTCGGGGCGGCCGACGTAGCCGTCGCCCACCTGCGGCCCGCCCAGCAGCAGTACGCCCACAGCGCCCACGGGCTGGTCGCGGCCGCTCTCGTCGACGATCCGCATCCGGATGCCGGGCAGCGGCCGGCCGATGGTCGTCGTCTCGGACTGGGCGACGTCCGCGCCGGTCGCGCACACCGTGACCTCGGTCGGGCCGTAGAGGTTGAGCGCCTGGAACCGCGTGCTGCGCAGGAGCTCCCAGAGGTCCTGCTCCACCGCCTCGCCCCCGACCAGGAGACGACCGAGCGACGTGACGTCGAGGAGCCCCTCCTCGAGCAGCATCCGCAGGTGCGTCGGCGTCAGGTCGAGCACGTCGATCCGGCTGCTGCGCACGAAGTCGACCAGTGCGCTCGGGTCGCGCCGTACGTCGTCGGGGACGAGGACCAGCGTCGAGCCGAAGCCCAGGTTGACCAGCTGCAGCACCGAGAAGTCGAAGATCACCGCGGAGTTGAGGCCGACCCGACGACCTCGGGGCTCCTCGCCGCCCCAGAAGCGCAGCCGGACCGCCTCGGTCAACGCGGCCAGCCCGCGGTGGTTCAGGCGGGCCGCCTTCGGGGTGCCCGTCGACCCGGAGGTGTAGATGAGGTAGGCCGGGTCGAGGTCCGCGACGGTGTGATCGGGCAGGGCCGGTGCCGGGAGAGCCGCGTCGGCGACCGGGTCCGAGACCACGACCGGCAGGTCGCCGACGCTCTCGGGCGTCGGGGCGCCGGCCGGGAGCACCACGGCGACGCTTCCGCTGTCCTCGAACATCAGCTGCTGGCGGGCGGCGGGGTACCACGGGTCGACCGGGACGAACTGCGCGCCGATCCGCCACACTGCGAGCGCCGAGACCGGCCAGGCCAGATGATGGCCGATCACGAGGGACACGACGTCGCCCGGGCCCGTCCCGGCCTGCACGAGCCGGGCGGCGAGCACGTCCGCGGCGGCCACCAGCTCGGCGAAGGTCAGCACCTGGCCGCCGACCTCTGCGGCGGGCAGGTCCGGGTCCTGCTCGGCGACCCCGCGGACCAGGTCGGGCAGCGACCGGGGGGAGCCGTCGAGCGAGCTGTCCCGCCACGAGGTGACGAGGGCGGCCTCGTCGGCCCCGAGGAGAGGGAGCTCACCGATCGGAGCGGTCGGGTCGGCGAGGGCGGCCGCGAGCAGGGTCTCGAACCGGTCGGCAAGCCAGCCGTCCAGCGGCTCCTCGAACAGGTCGGCGCGATACTCGAGCACCAGCTCGATCCGTCCGGGCGCGACCGACCAGGAGAACACCGCGTCGAAGCGCACCGCGGCCCAGTCGATCTCCACGGTCCCGAGGGTGGCCTCGCCGAACTCGGCCTCGCCGGCCGGAGCATCCTGCAGGCCGACCAGGACCTGGAAGACCGGGTGCCGGGTGGCGGACCGCGGGACCTTCAGCTCCGAGACCAGCCGCTCGAAGGGGTAGTCACCGTGCGCGTAGGCGCCGCGGCAGACCTCCGCGGCGACCTCGAGATGCGCCCCGAAGCCCCGGGTCTCGTCGACGGGCACCCGCAGCGCCAGGGTGTTGATCAAGGCACCGACGAGCTCCTCGCCGCCCGCGAAGGAGCGGGTCGCGACCGGTGTGCCGATGACGACGTCGGGCCCGGAGCCGTGGCGGGCGAGAAGGGCGGAGACCGCTGCCGTCAGCACCATGAACGGCGTGGCGCGATGGGCCCGGGCCAGCCCCTCGACCCGGCCCACCAGCGCAGGGTCGAGAGTGCGCCGGATCCGTCGGCCGCGCGCCACAGCGAGCGGATCGCGCTCGACCGGCACCGGGAAGGTGGTCTCCTCGGGCGCGCCGGCCAGCGTGGCCGCCCAGTACGCCGCGTCGACGCCGGTCTCCTCGCGGCCCTCCTCCCACACCACGTAGTCGCCGAACTGCAGCGCGGGCGCGTCGAGCGTGCGGCCGGCATACAGCGAGGCGAGGTCGCCGAGCACGCGGCCGATCGACCACCCGTCCAGGGCGATGTGGTGCATCGCCACGACCAGCAGCCACTCGTCGTCCGCGACCCGGGTGAGGCCGACCCGCAGGGCGGGCCCGTGCGCGAGGTCGAACGGTACGGCGGCCGCGGTGCGGACGTCGTCGAGGACGTCGTCCCAGGCCCGTCCGCGCGCGTCGTGGACCTCGAAGGCGGGCCTGGCCCGCTCGATCGATCGCACCACCTGCGCGAGCACGTCGTCGACCTGGACATAGGTGGCGCGCAGCAGGTCGTAGCGCGCCGCCAGGGCCTCGACCGCGCCGGCGAACGCCGCCTGGTCGATGCTGCCACGCAGCCGCCGCAGCAGGGACACGTTGTAGCGGGGGTCCTCGGGGGCGAGCTCGTGCAGCAGCCACATCCGCTTCTGGGCGGCCGAGAGCGGCCACACCAGGACCTCGCCGTCGTTGGCCCCGGAGCGACCGTCGAGGGCGGCCACGAGCGCCGCGTGGTCGGTGAGGTCGGCCTCGTCGAGCCAGCGGCCGTCCCGAGGCACCGGCACCGGTCCGCTCGGCAGGCCGTCTGCCAGGTCGGCCGCCGGCAGGGCCGCCGCGAGCGCCCCCAGCGTCGGGTGCTCGAAGATGGTGCGCAGGCCGACGTGCGCGCCAACCGCCTCCGACAGTCGGCTGGCGAGCCGGGTAGCGAGCAGGCTGTGCCCGCCGAGGTCGAAGAAGTCGTCCTCGAGGGAGGGCGACTCGACGTGCAGCAGGTCCGACCACACCCGCGCGACGGTCAGCTCGGCTGCGGTGCCCGGTGGTGTGCCAGCGGCGCGGTCGTAGGTCGGCGCCGGCAGCGCGTTGCGGTCGATCTTGTTGGTCGTGGTGCGCGGCAGCCCGCCGAGCTCGACGAGGGCCGAGGGCACCATGTATGTGGGCACCGAGGCGCGCAGGGCCTCCCAGACACCGTCGGTCGACCCGACGACGTAGCCGACGATCCGCGGGTCGCCCGGGTGGTCCTCGCGGAGCACGACGGCGGCCTCGCGGACGCCCGGGAGCCCGCTGATCACCGACTCGATCTCGCCCAGCTCGATCCGGTAGCCGCGCAGCTTGACCTGGTTGTCGGTGCGGCCCAGGCAGCGCAGCCGGCCGTCCGACGTCCACACGGCGAGGTCGCCCGTGGCGTACATCCGGCGGCCCGGTTGCCAGGGATCGGGCACGAACCGCTCGGCGGTCAGGTCGGGCCGGTCGTGGTAGCCACGGGCCACCCCGCCGCCGCCGATCCACAGCTGGCCGCTGGTCCCGGGCGGGACCAGCCGGCCGCGCGCGTCGAGCACGTAGACGGCCGTGTCGAGGATCGGGCTGCCCACCGAGACTTCGCCGGGCTCCTCGAGCCGGCCCAGCGTGGACCAGACCGTGGTCTCGGTGGGGCCGTAGCAGTTCCAGAGCTCGCCGACCAGCGGCCGCAGCGCGTCCGCGAGGTCGGGCGTGATCGCCTCGCCGCCGCACAGCGCCTTGAGCGTGGGCCGGCCCGGCCAGTGGTCGGCCAGCAGCATCCGCCACCGCGACGGGGTGCCCTGCAGCACGGTGACGTCGTAGCTCTCGAGGGCCGCGGCCAGGGCGTCGGGGTCGGTGCTGGTCTCCTGCTCCAGCATGACCACGCTCGCGCCGGTGACGAGGGGCAGGAACACCTCGGGCACGGCCATGTCGAAGGAGAACGTCGTGAGCGCGGCGATCCGGTCCTCGCGCGAGAAGCCGATGCGCTCGGCCATCGCGAGGAGCAGGTTGGCCAGGGACCGCTGCTCGATCTCGACACCCTTGGGGCGGCCGGTCGACCCGGAGGTGTAGATGATGTAGGCCAGGTCGCCGGGGCCGACCTGGGGCAGCCCTGCTGGCGCCGGCCCGTCGAGGTCGGCCAGGTGGTCGTCGGTGATGACGAAGCGTGCTCCGGCGTCGTCGAGGCTGTACTGGCGCCGCTCCTCCGGATGCGCGGCGTCGAGCGGCAGGTAGCTGCACCCGGCCCGCCACGCCCCGAGCGCCCCGATGACCAGGCCGGCGTCGCGGCTGGTGAGCAGCCCCACCGTCGCGCCGGGCTCGACCTCCTGGAGCAGCCGTCCCGCCAGCACGCCGGCACGGCGCCACAGCTCGCCATAGGTCAGGTCTGGGTGCCCGGGCGCCCGGACGGCCACCCGGTCGGGCTCTGCCTCCACCTGCGCGGCGATCAGGTCGAAGGCGGAGGTCGGCGCGGCCTGGCGGTGGTTGGTGCCCCACTCGAGGACGGTCCGCTCCTCCGTCGAGGTGAGCAGCGGGAGCTCGTGCAGCCGGATCTCCGGCTGGGTGGTGGCGACCCGGAGCATCGCCTCCAGCCGGCGCAGAAGCTGCTCGATCGTTGCCGGCTCGAACAGGTCGTTGCGGTACTCGACCGTTGCCACCAGCCCCTCGGGCCGCTCGGTGAACGTGAAGCCGAGGTCGAAGCGGGTGAACGGCGACTCGAGGTCGAAGGACCGCAGCACGGCCTCGCCCAGCTCGATGTCGTCGTAGCGGGACGGGACCAGGTTGAGCAGCACCTGGAAGAGCGGGTTGCGGCCCAGGTCGCGCTCGGGGCTGAGCTCCTCGACCAGCTTCTCGAACGGGAGGTCCTGGTGGTCCTGGGCCGCGGCGACGGTGCCCTGGGCCTGGGCGAGCAGGTCCACGAACCGCGGGTCGCCGGAGGTGTCGGTGCGAAGCAGGAGCGTGTTGGCGAACAGCCCGACGGTGCGCTCGACCTCGGCGCGCTGCCGGCCGGCGACCGCCGACCCGACCACGATGTCGTCTTGGCCCGAGAGCCGCGCCAGCAGCGCGGAGCAGGTGGCGAGCAGCACCGCGAACGGCGTCGCCGCGTGGTTGCGGGCCAGCTCCCTGATCTCCTCGGTGAGCGTGGTGCCGAGGGGCAGCGAGATGCGGTGCCCGGCGCTGGTGGGCGTGTGCGGGCGCGGGTGGTCGGTCGGGATCTCCAGGGCGGCCGGGGCACCGGCCAGCCGGGCGCGCCAGTAGGCAAGGTCGCGCTCCATCGCGGCGTCGCCGAGGTGGGTCTCCTGCCAGACCACGAAGTCGGGGTACTGCAGCACTTCGGGAAGCGCCGGGGTGGTGTCGGCGGCCAGCGCGTCGTAGATGACGCGGAGGTCCTCCATCAGGACGTCCAGCGACCATCCGTCGATCAGGACGTGGTGCAGACGCAGCACCAGCACCGCGTCGTCGTCGCCCATCACGTACCAGTACGCGGTGGCCAGCGGTCCGGCCTCGAGGTCGAAGGGCTCGGCGGCCACGCCGCGGGCGTGTTCACGAACGGCGGCCTCCGGATCCGGCGCCCCCGACAGGTCGACCACCTCGAGGGGCCACCAGGCGCGGTCGACGACCGCCGCGGCCAGGACCTCGCCGTGGTAGCGGGTGAGGGTCCGCAGGCTGTCGTGCCGGGCCGCGAGTGCCTCGAGCGCGGCGGCCACCACGGCGGTGTCGACCCGGCCGGTGACCCGGTAGACGCGGCGCACCGTGTAGATCGGGCGCCCGGACTCCAGGGCGTCGAGGAACCACATCCGCTGCTGGGCGCGGGAGAGCGGGAACACCGCCGCGTCGGCGTCCGGATCGGGCTCGCCCTTGCCGGCCAGCGCCTCGGCCAGCACGGCCGGGTCCTCGAGCCGGCGCAGCGCCCGGCGTCGCGGCGTGCGGTCGACCGGCAGCATCGCGTCGTCGTCGGCGGCGCCGAGGTCACGCCCGGACCGCGCCGCCTCCACCTCGCGGGCCAGGCCGGCGACGGTCGGCGAGCGGAAGACTGCGGCGAGCGGGAGTCGGACCTCAAGGGTCCGGGCGACCGCCGACAGCATCCGCACCGCGAGCAGCGAGTGCCCGCCCATCCGGAAGAAGTCGTCCTCGACGCCGAGGTCGTCGGTGCCGAGCATCCCCGACCAGAGCTCGAGCAGCTCACGCTCCAGGTCGGTGCGCGGCGACACCGTGCTGCGCGGGCCGCTGGTCACGAACGGCGCCGGGAGCGACTTGCGGTCCAGCTTGCCGCTCAGGCCGAGCGGGAGGCTGGGCAGGGCCCGCACCGCGGCCGGGACCATGTATTCCGGCAGGCGACTGCGCGCGAGGTCGGTCACGGCCCGGATGGTGTCGGCCCGCAGCCGGGCTCGGCGCCGGGCGGCGACGGGATCGCTGGCGTCCGGGCCGGCGGTCGATCTGGCGACGGGGAACCGCACCGGCGCACCGTGTGAGGTGAACGCCGCCGCAAGGGTGGTCGGGTCGTCGAGGACCGACAGCTCGACGGTGAGGCCGTAGCGCTCCCCCAGCTCCCACAGGTCGTCGGGGTGGACCGCTCCGGCGTCGGGCTCGGTGCTCCCCGGGACCCGACCGTGACCGAGGTCGGCCAGCACCGCGAGGTCAGGAGCCAGCCGGGCGTTGGGCACGTGCCGCAGGCCGAGACCGGCCTCGCCACCGGAGCGCGCGGCGCTCGCCACCAGCTCCGCGAGCCGGTCCTCGAGGCCGGCGAGCGAGCCGACGTCGGACCACTCGAGCCAGGTGTCGACCTCGCGCGGCAGGACGCCGGGCGTGAGCACCACGTCGTAGCGGAAGTCGTTCATCTCGGTGGCCGCCCGGCCCCGCTTGGGGGCGACCTGCACGTGCCGGTCACCAGCGACGGCGGCGAAGAACGCCGGCGTGAGCAGCAGCTCGGTGTCGAGCAGCTGTCGGTCCTCGATCCGGAGCCGCAGCTCGCCCGGCGCCGGCACGACCGCGCCGGGGCGGCCCTCGGCGCGGCGCTGGAGGCTGGTCTCGACCCGGGCGGCGAACAGCTCGTGCAGCCGCAGGTCGCGGATGTCGCCGAGGAACAGCCGTCCGTCGGCACCGGCCACCCGGTCCAGCCGCGCGACCACGTCGACGGCGTAGGCACGGTCAGGGAAGTACTGCATCACCGAGTTGACGACGGCAACGTCGAAGCCGCCGTCGGGAAGGGCCGTGGCGAGGGCCTCGGGCGAGACCTCGTCGGCACCCATCCGCAGGGCGACCAGGTGGTCATCGAGCCCGGAGTCCTCGGCGACCCGCTGCAGCCGGGCGACCGCGGCCGCGGAGAAGTCCGTGGCGACGTAGCGCTGGGTGCGGTCCACGAGGTTCCACAACAGCAGCCCGGACCCGGCGCCGACCTCGAGCACGGCGGCGCCGTGCAGCCCGGCGATGCGGTCGACGGTCGCGTCGACCCATTCGTGCATCTCCTCGGGCGAGTAGTCCTCCCCGGTGAACGAGCTCACCCAGCCGCGGGTGTCGAAGCGCGGGTCCGCCGGCCCGTCGGCCTGCTCGTAGGTGTCCTCCCAGACCGAGTTCCAGTCGGCCAGCTGGTCGTCCGCGTCCGCGCCGTCGGTGCCCGCGGCGCCGGGCGCGGTCTCGTGCTCGCCGAGCTCTGCGGCCACGTCCTCACGCAGCACGACGTACGCCGCCAGCGTGGGCTCGCCCGACGGCAGCGTGACCACGGCCGCGCAGGTCGCGGCGACGGCGGGGTGCGAGGCCAGGAGCGCCTCGATCTCGCCCAGCTCGATCCGGAAGCCGCGGAGCTTGACCTGGTCGTCGAGCCGCCCGAGGTAGTCGAGCTCGCCGTCGGAGGTCCAGCGCACCAGGTCGCCGGTGCGGTAGGCCCGGCCCTCGGGGGCCAGGTCGAGGGAGACGAACCGGTCGGCGGTCAGGTCGGCGCGGCCGAGGTAGCCGCGGGCGAGCTGGACGCCGGCCAGGTAGAGCTCACCGGGGACGCCGACGGGCACCGGCTGCCGGCTCTCGTCGAGGACGTAGGTCTGGACGTTCGAGATCGGCCCTCCGATCCGGACCCGGTGGGCGGGGCCGGGCAGGCACCGGTGCCAGGTCACGTCGATCGAGGCCTCGGTGGGGCCGTAGAGGTTGTGGAGCTCGACATCGGGGAGCAGCGCCAGGAACTGCTCCTTGAGCTCGTAGGACAGCGCCTCGCCCGAGCAGACGACCGCCCGCAGCCGGGTGCCGCGCACGTCGGGGGCCGAGGGGGTGCCGAGGAACGCGGCGAGCATGGAGGGCACGAAGTGCATGACCGTCACGCCCTCGCGGGCGATCACCTCGGCGAGGTAGGCCGGGTCGCGGTGTCCGTCGGGGCGGGCCATGAACAGGCGGGCGCCGACCATGACCGGCCAGAGCACCTCCCAGGCGGACACGTCGAAGCTCAGCGGCGTCTTCTGGAGCACCGTGTCGGTGCCGGTCAGCTGCAGCGTGCGCTGCATCCAGTCGAGGCGGTTGACCACGCCGCGGTGCCGCAGCTCGGCGCCCTTCGGGCGGCCCGTGGACCCCGAGGTGTAGATCACGTAGCAGAGGTTGTCGGGAGTGACGCCGGTCTCCGGCGCGGTCTGCGGGCGGCCGGCCACGATCTCGGCGAGGTCGTCCATCAGCACCGTGACCGGGTGCGGCGGGAGGTCGAGGCCGGTGGCCCGGTCGGTGATGAGGACGGCGGCGCCCGAGTCCTCCAGCATGAACGCCAGCCGGTCGGCGGGATAGGTCGTGTCGAGCGGGACGTAGGCACCGCCGGCCTTGAGGATCGCGACGACCGCGACCTCCATGGCCACCGACCTGGGTACGCCAACCGCCACCAGGACGTCGGGCCCTACGCCGAGGTCGCGCAGGTGGTGGGCCAATGCGTTGGCCTGGCGGTCCAGCTCGGCGAAGGTGAGCGAGCCGTGCTCGTCGGCGACGGCGACCGCGTCCGGAGTGGCCCGCGCCTGCGCCGCCATCGCGTCGTGGAGGCAGCCGTCGGGGATCGGCGCCGCCGTGTCGTTGACCTGCTCCACGAGAGCCAGCCGCTGGCCCGGCGAGGTCACCGACACCGCGGTGAGCGGCCGGTCGGGCTCGGCGAGGCCGTTGCGCAGCAGGGTCAGCAGCTCGTCCGCGAGCGCCTCGATGGTCGGGTGCTCGAACAGGTCCACGGAGTACTCGAACACCAGCGCCGAGCTCCCGTCGCGGCGCTCGCGGACCAGCAGGCCGACGTCGTACTTGGTGGTCTGCGGGTCGACGTCGACCACCTCGGCGACCAGGTCGCCGAGGCGGAAGGTGAGCTCGTGCTCGGTGGTGACGGCGTTGACCGCGATCTGGAACAGCGGGTTGCGGCTCAGGTCCCTGGCCGGCGCCACAGCCTCGACGACCTTCTCGAACGGGACCCGCTGGTGGGCCAGCGACCCCAGCACGCTGGCGCGCGTCCGGCCGACCAGCTCCGTGAACGTCGGCTCGCCCGCGCAGCCGGCCCGCACCAGCACGGTGTTGACGAACAGGCCGATCAGCCCCTCGGCGCCCGGGTCGTCCCGCCCCGAGACCGGCATGCCGAGGACGACGTCCTCCTCGCGGGTCCACAGGCGCATCAGCCAGGAGAACGCCGCCAGCACGGCCACGAAGAGCGTGGTGCTGTTGGCGGCGGCGAAGCGCCGGAGCTCCGCGACCAGCTCGTCGTCGAGCGGGACCGTGTGGCGGCGGCCGCGGTAGGTCTGCAGCGCGGGGCGGACGTGGTCGACAGGCAGCTCGGCGACACTCGGCGAACCTGCGAGGTGACGCCGCCACCAGTCGAGCTCCTGGGCCAGTGCCGTCCCGGCGAGCTCCTTGCGCTGCCGCATCGCGAACGTCGAGTACTGCGACGGCGGCTGCTCCGGCTCGCGTCCGGAGTACGTCGCGTCGAGGTGGTCCCAGAGCACCTTCCGGGAGGCCTCGTCGGATGCGATGTGGTGCAGCGAGACCGCGAGCCAGGCCGGCCCACCCGCGATCTCGACGAGCAGCGCCCGCATCAGGTCGTCCTGGGCGAGGTCGAAGGGCCGCGAGATGAACCCCTCCACGGCACGCCGGGCGCCCTCCTCGTCTCCGACCCGGGTCAGCTCCAGCTGGGCGGCACGCGGCTCGGCGAGCACCGCCACCGGGTTGCCGTCGGGTGACCGGCGCACGCGGGTGCGCAGCACGTGGTGGTCGCGAAGCACTCCGGTGAGCGCCGCGCGCAGCCGGTCGACGTCGAGCTCGCCGTGCAGCCGGACCACCCGCGCGGTGTTGTAGGCCGACATGCCCGGCGTGAGCTCGGCGAGCAGCCACATCCGTTCCTGGGCGAAAGACAGCGTCGGCACGTCGGCGTCCTGCGCACCGGCGCCCGCCTCCCCCCGCTGCGCAGCGCGATCGCGCAGCCGCTGGGCGAGCAGGGTGCGCTGCGCCGGCGTCAGCGACTCCAGTCTGGACGGGCCACCCGCCGACCCGTCCTGGCTCATGGGCCGCCCTCGTGGGACTCCTCCGCCGGCCGGGCCTCGTCCGCCAGTACCTGCGCGGCCTCCTCATCGGACATCGAGGCGATCTCCGCGATCAGCGCGGACAGCTCCTCAGCACTCGGGCCGCCGCGGACGGCCTCGACCTCCGCGGCCAGGAGCCGGACGGACGGGGCGTCGAAGAGGGTGTAGACCGGCAGCTGGACGCCGAGGCGGCCGCGGATCTCGACGACCACGCGGGTGGCGAGCAGCGAGTGGCCGCCGAGGGCGAAGAAGTCGTCGTTCGCACCGACCCTCTCGACCCCGAGCGACTGGGAGAAGATCGACGCCAGCTCCTGCTCGGTCTCGCCGACGGGCGGCTCGAAGGCCCCCGCCACCTGCCGGGGCGGCACCGGTAGGGCCTGCACGTCCAGCTTGCCGTTGGCACGCAGCGGCAACGTGTCGAGGTCGACCAGCCGGGAGGGCACCATGTGCTCGGGCAGCAGCGCGGCCAGGTGCTCACGCAGGCTCGCCTCGGTCGGGCTGGGATTGACCTGGGTGACCACGTAGCCCACGAGCGTGGGCTCGGCGGCAAGGTCGTGCCGCAGGACGACCGCGGCCCGGCGGACGTCGGGGTGCTTGGTGAGCGCGACCTCGATCTCCTGCGGCTCGACGCGGTAGCCGCGGACCTTGACCTGTCCGTCGCGGCGCCCGACGAAGGTGACGTCGCCCGCGCTGTCGCGGCGTACGAGGTCGCCGGTCCGGTAGGCCCGCGCCCCCGACCGGTAGGGGTGCTCGACGAAAGCGGCAGCGGTCGCGGCCTCGTCACCGACGTAGCCGCGGGCCACCCCGACGCCGGCGACGAGCAGCTCGCCGACCGCACCGGGTGGCACGAGCCGGGACCGCCCGTCGACGACCAGCGCCTCGTAGCCGGCGAGTGGACGGCCGATCGGGACCGCTCCGGAGTCGGCGACGTCGCCGACGGTGTAGGTGAGCGCGCCGACGGTCGTCTCCGTCGGGCCGTAGTGGTTGACGACGGTGCAGCCGCCGCGCTCGGACACGCTCCTCACCAGGTCCCAGCCCAGCGCCTCGCCGCCCAGCACCAGCACCCTGCTCGGCAGCACGTCGGCGTCGGGGTCGGCCAGGAGCGCCCGCAGGTGGGTCGGGGTGATCTTGAGGACGTCGACCGGTGCGTCCGCGAGGTGAGCGGCGAGGGCAGCAGGGTCCTGCAAGAGCTCGCTCGGGACCAGGTGGAGGGTCCCTCCCGAGGCCAGCGCACCGTGGATGGAGGTGTTGCCCAGGTCGGTGGTCAGGCCGGTCACCTGGCCCCACGACAGCTCGGCCCCGGGACGGCCCGCGGCCGCCTCCACGACCTGGAGCACCGCGGCGGCGTAGCCGGCGAGCGCGTCCTGGCCCACCAGGACACCCTTGGGGACGCCGGTCGAGCCGGACGTGAACAGGACGTAGGCGAGGTCGGCGGCGACCGGGTCAGGGAGCGCCGCCTCGGCCACGGCGTCCACGGCGACGACCGGGCCGGACCACCCCTCCGGGGCCGCGCCGACGAGCACCTCTGCGCCGGCGAGCCTGGCCTGGAGAACGGCGCGCTCGGCCGGGCCGTCCACGTCGAGCGGCACGTAGCCCCGGCCGATGCGTTGGGCGGCGAGCATCGCGACGACGGCGTCGATCGAACGGGGCAGGTGGACAGCCACCGGTCCGGCGCCGCCCGCGGCGCGGATCGCACCGGCCAGGCCGTCGACCCGGTCGCGGAGCTGGGCGTAGGTCACGCTCGAGCGGCCGTCGGTGAGCGCGACCCGGTCGGGGGTGGCCGCAGCGTGCGAAAGGACCCGCGCGATGACCGGCTCGACGGCGACCGGCGCAGCCGCCGGGCCCAGCAGCGCCTCGACGGCGGCATCGTCGAGGACGTCGAGCGCCTCCACAGCGTCGGTCGAGAGCTGCGAGAGCACCTGGCTCAGCCCGGCGGACGCCCGCGCTGCGATCCCGGCCGTGTCGTCACTGCCAGCCAGCACCGTGCCCCGGCTGCCGTCGCCGGCCACCCTCAGCTCGACCTGGAACGCCGCCCGGTCGACCCGGGAGTCGATCGGGCCGGTCGAGAAGAGCACCTCGGGAGACGCGGCCGCGGGTGACCACTCGAACCACTTCGCCGCCTGCTCCAGCGCGTCGGCGACCGAGCCGACCAGGCTGGCGAAGCTCCCGGCCGGGGGCACCTCGAAGGTCAGCGGCACCACGCGGGAGTAGGGGCCCGCGGCACCCTCGAGCTCCGGGTTGTCGCGCGGGTCGACCTCGACCCCGAGCGTCACCGACCCCTCGCCGGTCAGCCGCGCGATGGTGACCGCCCAGGCGGCCAGCCAGGAGGCGACCGGGTCACCCGACGGCGTGGCCGCGAGCACCTCCGTCGGACCGTCGGCGTCCTCGATCCGCGGCAGTGCGGTCTGGACCTCGTCGTCGGCCAGCCGCCCCCAGGCGGCGGCGGCCGAGCGGGCGTCCTCGGAGTCGGCCTCGGCCACGATCTCTGCCTGCCAGGCGCCGTACTCGGTGTACTGGATCGGGTCCGCCACCGCGTCCCCACCGGCTGCCTCGGCGGCGAGTGCGGTCAGTGTGCCCAGGTCGCTGAAGAGCGCGCAGGCGCACAGCCACAGGGCGGCGCCGTCGCCCTCGGGGGCCACGATCCCGGCGACCACCGGACCCGCCGCGGGGTCGAGCCGGCGGGCAAGATCGGCCAGGGCGGCTGAGACGTCGTCACCGGCGCCGACCACCGTCCAGTCACCGGTGCCGTCCTCGTGCACCAGCTGGAGCCCGGTCCGCAGCTGCGCCTCCTGCTGCAGGGTCGAGCGCAGCACCTCGTGGCGCGCCACCGCGGCGTCCAGGCGAGCCGGGACGGACTCGGGCGCGACCCCCGGCAGCGAGACGTGGAGGCTGACGGTGCGGCTGGTAGCGCCGGTCGCGACCAGGCTGGTCTGCTGGTTGCTCAGCGGGTAGCCGGCAGGTGTGGACATCGACAATCCGATCTGTGACCGATGTGGTCAGCCACGGCGCGGGGGGCCGACGACGAAAGCCGGGTCACCTAGGCATTGACCAAGACGTGCAGGCGCGCGACAGCGGGTGCGCTGCGCTGCGGAATCATAACCTTGCGCGACCTCATCCCCTCCGGTGACGATCAGACAACCCTCCCCCGGGGTTGGCCGGTTCCACCGGTAGGAACAATAATGCTTGACTAGCGTGAGGGAAAACACAGCATGAGGGACCGGGTCGATCTCGGGGGATGCATGGGGGACCGATGACCGACGAGGCCCTGTTCTACCTGTCCGCGGGGCAGCAGCACCTGCTCGGACAGGCCGGTGAGGGCCCGGTGCTCCGGCATCAGGTCCTGGTCGCGGCGCCCGAGGGCCCGTCGCCGGAGACCCTCTCCGAGCGCTGGGCGGCGATGACCGACCGCTACGACGTGCTGCACGTCGCCTTCCGCAAGCCGACCGGACTGGCCGGGCTGCTCCAGACCACTGACGCCCCGGCCGCGCCCCTCGTGGTGGCCGACGAGGAGTCGGTCGTCGCGCTCGCCGACCGGGAGTGGGCGCAGCCGCTCGATCTCGCGAGCGGAGGGCTGGTCCGGGCGGCGTACGGCGCCGGTCACCTCGTCGTGACGGCCGCAGCCGCGGTGGCGGACCCGGCCTCGCTGCGGCTGCTGGCGACCGAGCTCCTGACCGGCGCGCCCGCCGAGGAGGACCCGCTGCCGTTCCTCGACTACGCGGCCTGGGAGGCCGAGCAGCTGAGCGAGGACACCGCGGACTCACGGGTGGCGAAGGCCTACTGGCGAGGCCTGGTCGGTGACCTCGGCGACGATGACAAGGGCTCCGGCCGCACAGGCCCCGCGGCCGACCCGAGGGCGCTGCCGCTCGACGGCGCCGGCGACCCCGAGCCCGACCAGTGGCTGGCCGCCTTCGCCACGGTCCGGCGGCGCCACGTCGCTGCCGACGACGCCCTGGCCGTGGTCGCGGTCGCCGTGTCCGGCCGCACGGACGACGAGCTCGAGAGCTCGATCGGCCCCTTCGAGCGCTACGTCCCCGTCCTGGTGCCGGCCGACGGTCAGGCCGGGCTCGCGGCGACCACCTCCCGGCTGACCGCGGACGTCGAGGCGGCCGCTCGGTTCGCCATGTTCGCCCCACGCCCGCTGACGGTCGCCGCCTTCTCGGCACGACCGGCGGAGGTGCGCCCCGCGGTCGGCCGCTTCGCGGTGGAGCTGACGGTGACCGGCAGCACCGCCGCGCTGTGGTACGACGCGGGCCGGGTGAGCGAGGTCGAGGCCGGCTGGCTGGCCGACCAGGTCACCGCCGCTGCCGTCGCCATCCGCGACCAGCCCGACCTCGCCCTCGACGATGTCGACCTGGTCGGGGCGGGCGAGCGCGCGTTCCTCGAGGCGGCGCTGACCGGCGAAGGCGCCGCCGCGCGCCACCCCAGCGTCCCGGCGGCCCTGGCCAGCCACGCTCAGGAGCGCCCCGACGTCCCCGCGGTGGTCCACGGCGATGCCGTGCTCAGCTACCGGGACCTCGACTCGGCCACCCGGCGGGTCGCCGTCGCGCTGGCCGGCGGTGAGAGCGCGGTGGCGATCCTCCTCGACCGCTCGCTCGACGCGGTCGTCGCCGCACTGGGCGCGATGCGTGCCGGTCGGCCCTACGTCGCGCTCGAGCCGAGCCACCCCGCCGAGCGGCTCGCCGTCCAGCTCGAGACCGCCGGCGTCGACACCGTGATCACCTCTCCCGGGCACGCCGACGCCCTGCCCGCCACGGTGACTCCAATGGTCCTGGTCGAGCTCCCGGAGCCGGCGCCCGACGCGCCCGACGAGCCGGTGACCGGCGGACACCTGGCCTACCTGCTCTTCACCTCGGGTTCCACCGGCACGCCAAAGGCCGTGGCGGTGACGCAGGACAACCTCGTCTCCTACGTCGCGGGCGTGAGCGCTCGCCTGGGCCTCGGGCCCGAGAGTCGGATGGCCTCGATCACCGGTCTGTCCACCGACCTCGGCAACACCAGCGTCTACGGAGCCCTGGTCAACGGCGGCACCCTCGAGCTGGTTCCCGACGACGCGGTGACGAGCGGGGCCCACCTCGGCGAGCTCGTCCGGGAGCACGCCATCACCGCCCTGAAGATCACCCCCTCACACCTGCGGGCCCTGCTCGCCGGTGGCGACGTCAGGCTGGAGCTCCCGCTCCTGGTCTCCGGTGGCGAGCCACTCGATGTCGAGCTGGTCGAACAGGCCCGCGCGGCCGGCGTGGGCCGAGTGGTCAACCACTACGGGCCCACCGAGACCACCATCGGCGTGTTCAGCCACGAGCTGGGTGAGCAGGTGGAGGCACCGATCCCCCTCGGCAGGCCGCTGCCGCACGTGCGGGCCCGGGTCGTCGACGCCCGCGGCCGCGACGTACCGGTCGGGGTGGTGGGCGAGCTCGAGATCGCCGGCAGCGCCGTGACCGCGGGCTACCTGGGCGACCAGGGCGCCTCCGGCTTCGGCGAGGACGACGCGGGCGGGCGGCGCTACCGCACCGGTGACCTGGTGGTGGTCGGGCTCGACGGCGACGTGACGTTCGTCGGTCGCGCCGACGGGCAGGTCAAGGTGCGCGGCTTCCGGGTCGACCTGGGCGAGGTCGAGGTCCGGCTGCGCGGCGAGGCCGGGGTGGCCGAGGCCGCCGCAGTGGTCGTCGACGACGCGATCCAGGCCTTCGTCGTGACCCCCGACCGCCCGCTCGACGTGACGGCGGCACTCGACCGGATGCGTCGGCAGCTCCCGGCGCACATGGTCCCGGTGTCGGTGGCCCAGGTCGCCGAGCTGCCGCGCACACCCAGCGGCAAGATCGACCGGACCACGCTGACCCAGCTCGCCTCGTCCGGCGCGGCCACGTCGCCGTCGACCGGCCGCGCGCCGACGACCGAGACCGAGACCACCCTGCTGGAGATCTGGCGCGAGGTCATGCCTGGCGCCGTGGCCGGGGTCGACGACAACTTCTTCCAGGTCGGCGGCCACTCGCTGCTCGCCACCAAGGTGATCGCCCGGTCCCGCGCGGTCTTCTCGGTCGACCTCCCCCTGCACGTCATCTTCGCCTCTCCCACGGTCGCCACCATGGCCACGGAGATCGACGCCCGTCGGGAGCCCGAGGACGCCCTGGACGCGCTCATGGCAGACCTCGAGGGGATGAGCGACGAAGAGGTCGCCCGGCTGCTCGAGGAGGAACCGCGGCCGAGGCGCGATGACGCGTAGCCGCGACCCCCTCGGAGACCGGCCGCCGCCGACGGTGCCCCCCGCCACCCGCACGGTGGTGGACATCCCGCCCGTCGAACTTGCCGACGCCGAGCTCCTCGCCGCGTTCGCCGCGACCGTGGCCCGCTACCTCGACAGCCCGTCGGTCGCGGTCGCCTGGGGCGGCGGTGGGTCGTGGCAGAGCGTCGACCTCGACGTCGACCTCGACCGGCCGTTCGGCGACCTCGTGGTGGCCGCGGCTGCCGCCCTCGGCTCCGGGTCCTCGGGACGGACCGCGGCGGCCCTGCCCACGTGGGGGGTCGCGCCCGACGACCTGCCCGACGGCACGGGTCCCGCCCTGCTCGCCCTCTCGGCGCGCACCGGCCGCGCCGACGTGGCGGCCGGGGCCTACGAGCCGGACGACGTACGGCGCTTCGTCGCCCACCTGACGAGGCTGGCGGCCGCGCGTGGCTCGGACGCGCCGGTCGGGCGGCTGCCACTGGTCTCCGTCGAGGAGCGCGACCTGCTGGTGCCGGCCTCGATCGCCCCCGCCGAGCAGCTCACCCTCGTCGACCTGATCCGCGACCGCGTCGAGGCGAGCCCCGCCGCGGTGGCGGTCCGGGCGGCCGGCCGCTCCCTGACGTACGCCGAGCTCTGGGCGCGCAGCGGCGCGCTGGCCTCCCGGCTGCCGGCGCGGCGGCTGGTGGGCGTGTGGGGTGACCGCTCGATCGACCTCATGGTCGGACTGGTCGGTGTCCTCCGGGCGGGGAGCGCCTACGTCGCCCTCGAGCCCAGCTACCCCGTGGCGCGGCTGCAGAAGGTCGTGGAGCTGGCCGGGCTCGCGGAGGTGGTGGCCGGCGGCGCGCTCGAGCCGGAGCAGGAGCAGCTCCTGGCCGCCCTCGACCTCCCCGTGCTGCGGACCGACGAGCCCGGCACCGGCACGGGGCCGCCGGGCCCGGCCCCCGACGACCTCGCCTACGTGATGTTCACCTCCGGGTCCACGGGCGTGCCCAAGGGCGTGATGGTCGAGCACCGCAACGTCGTCAACACCATGCGCCACATGGCCGTCGACCCCGGCCTCGTCCCAGGTGAGGCGATGCTGGGGGTGACCACGCCGGCCTTCGACCTCTCGGTGCCCGACCTGTTCCTGCCTCTGGTCACCGGCGCCACCCTCGTGCTGGCCCACGGCGAGAGCCACCGGGACGCAGCGGCGCTCGCCCGGCTGATCGAGGAGCACCGGCCCCGGCTCATGCAGGCCACCCCGTCGACCTGGCGGCTGCTCCTCGGCAGCGGCTGGGCGGGGGCACCATGGATGCGCGTCGTCTGCGGCGGCGAGGCCTACGACGCCGGCCTGGTCCGCGCCCTGGGTCAGCGGGTCGCGGGGGTCTGGAACTTCTACGGCCCCACCGAGACCACGGTCTGGTCGGTCTCGACCCGGTTGACCGGCCTGGAGCCGGACCCTTTGCCGCTGGGCGCGCCGATGCGCGGGGTGGCCTGCTACCTCCTCGACAGCCGCGGCGAGCCGACCCCTCCCGGCATACGCGGCGAGATCGCCATCGCCGGAGCCGGCGTGGCCCGCGGCTACCTCGACCGCCCGGACCTGACCCGGGCGGCGTTCGTGCCGTGTCCGTTCCCTGGCGCGCCGTCGGAGCGGATGTACCTCACCGGCGACCTCGCGCGGCTCTCCCCCGACGGCACCCTGCGCTTCGCGGGACGGCGCGACCACCAGGTCAAGATCAACGGCTTCCGGATCGAGCTCGGCGAGATCGAGGCGGCAGCGCTGTCGCTGCCCGGCGTGGGCCAGGCCGTCGCGGTGGTCCACGAGGACGGCGAGCTCAAGCGGATCCTCTGCTACGTGGTCGGCCAGCCGGGCGGGGCACCGCTCGACCCGGAGGCGCTGCGTGAGCAGATCGCCGGTCTGCTCCCGCCCCAGAGCGTCCCCGCGGTGGTGATGATGCTCGACGCGATCCCGCTGACGGCCAACGGCAAGCTCGACCGCAAGGCGCTCCCGACGCCGGGCGAACGCAGCGGCGTGCCGTTGACCGGCGACCTCGAGCGGCTCGTGGCTGGCGTCTGCGCGGACGTGCTCGGGTTGCCGGTCCGCTTCGCCGACGACAGCGTCTTCGCGCTCGGCGCCGACTCGCTGCTGGTGGGTCGGATCGCCGTCCGGCTCACCGGCGACCTGGGTCTCGACGTGGCACCGGGCCTGGTCTTTCGCAACCCCACGGTCCGGGAGCTGGCCCGGGCCCTGCTCGGGCTGCTGGTCGGTGACGCCGTCGACGTGCTCGACGAGCTCGAGGCCACGGAGCCGGCGAAGTGAGCGACCTCGAGAGCCGGCTCAGCGCGCTCTCCCAGGACGAACGACAGCGCCTGGAGCGGGCCCTGCTGGCGCGTCGGCGCGGTGGCACCGCAGCTGCGCGCGCGGTGAGCATCGAGCCACGCGACCGCACCGTCCCGGCGGTGCTCTCCTCGGCCCAGCGGCGGCTGTGGTTCTTCGACCGGCTGACGCCCGGCTCGACGACGTACAACGCGATCGTGGCGATGTGGCTCCACGGTCCTGTCGACGTCGACGTGCTCGCCGAGGCCGTGGCGGCCACGGTCGCCCGTCACGAGGTGCTGCACAGCGTGATCAAGGTCGAGGACGACGAGCCGGTGCAGGTCGTCCTGGACTCCTGGGAGTTCGCGGTCGAGCGGCTGGTCGCCGAGGGAGCGGACCCTGACGCCCGGCGCCGGCACGCCCTCGAGCTGGCAGCGGAGGTCGCCGGGCGGCCCTACGACCTGGCCGAGGACCTGACCGTCCGCGCCTGCGTGGTGGAGACCGCGCCCGAGGAGTGCCTCTTCGTCCTCGCCGAGCACCACATCTCCTTCGACGGCTGGTCCGACGAGATCGCATTCCGCGAGATCAGCGAGCACTACGCCGCGGTCGTCGCCGGGCGACCGGCGCCCGACCTCCCGGCCCCGGCGATCCAGTACGCCGACTACGCCGTGTGGCAGCGCGCCCGGATCGACCGCGGCGAGCTCGCCGGTCAGGTCGACTACTGGCGCCGGCAGCTGGCCGGTGCACCGGCGGTCGCCGCGCTGCCCCTGGACCGCGAACGGCCGGTGCCCCAGCAGTTCGACGGCGCCCATCTCGATGTCGACCTCGCACATGCGGCAGCGGTGCGCGACTTCCGGGTCGCCGCAGGCGCCACCGACTTCATGGTCCTGGTGGCGGCCTGGGCCGCCACCCTCTACCGGTGGTCGGGCGAGGGCGACCTGGTGCTCGGCACGCCGATGGCCAACCGCAACCTGGTGGAGGTCGAGTCGCTCGTCGGGTTCTTCTCCAACACCGTCCCGATCCGGGTGCGGGTCGACGGGTCGGCGAGCTTCAGCCAGCTGGTCGGCCACGTCCGCGAGGTCGCTCTCGCTGCCTTCGAGCACCAGGACCTGCCGTTCGAGCTGATCGTGGAGGCGGTCTCGCCTGAGCGGGTGCCGGGGGCCAACCCGCTGTTCCAGGTCAACGTGCGCGTGCAGAGCGGCCCGCTGCCGCGCCTGGACCTGCCCGGGGTCCGGGTCGAGCCGGTCCACGTCGACCTCGGCTTCTCCCGCTTCGACCTGGCGATCGAGCTGCAGATGGAGCAGGACCGGATCGGCGGCTACCTCGAGTTCAACAAGGCGGTCCTGGACCAGGCGACCGCCGAGGAGCTGCTGGTCCGGCTCGACCAGCTCCTCGGCGCCGCGCTGGCCGACCCGGACCTGCCGGTCTGGGAGCTCCCCCAGCCCAGCGGAGGGCCACGGCGCCGGACCCGTCGCCAGGCCGTCGTGCCGAGCCTCGCCCCGGCGCGGCGCAGCGTGCGCGCCCGGCTCCCTGGACCGGGCCAGGTCGCGTCGCCGGAGGCCGACGTCCAGCTGCACTGGCTCGATCTCTCCGAGCCGGTCGACGAGTCCGCCTTGTCGCCCCGGGAGCGCCAGCGCGCGGTGGCGTTCCGGTTCGAGCGCGACCGGCTCTGGTTCACCCGCCGCCGGGCCCACCTGCGCCGGATCCTCGCCGAGGTCACAAATGAGCCGGCCGCCGCGCTGCGCTACGCCGTCAACGACCACGACCGGCCGCACCTGCCCGACCACCCCGCCGTTCGCTTCAGCACCTCTTCCAGCGGGCCCCTGGGTCTGGTGGCGGTCTCTGCCCACGAGCTCGGCGTCGACGTGGAGCGGCTGCAGCCGCACGACGCGGACCGCGACGTAGCGCAGCGTCTGTTTTCCGCGGAGGAGGTGGCTGCCCTCGAGGCCGCCGCGCCGGAGGAGTTCGTCGCGTGGTTCTTCAACTGTTGGACCCGGAAGGAGGCCTACGTCAAGGCGACCGGGATGGGCCTGTCGTTCCCGCTCACGTCGTTCGCCGTCGAGGTTCACGACACCACGGCGCCGCGGCTGCTTCGGTCGACGCTGCGCCCGCACGACCTCGTGGAGAGCAGCGTCCGGAGCCTCGCGGTGCCGGTCGGGGAGGCGGCGGCGGCACTGGTCGTAGCCCATCCGGACCCCACGATAAGTAGCTCAGGATGACCACTCCCATCCTCACGATCAGAAGACACAATGGAGCCCGCCACGACTGGGGCAGCGAAGGGAATCGAAAATGACCAGCAGCATCCGTAGAGGCCAGCGCCGCGCCGTCAGCCTTGAAGGCGACTTCGTCAACACCGGCTTCCTGCCCGATCGGGAGGGGCTGTTCCCCGCGGTGATCACGCCCGCTCGCCCCGATGTCGAGCTCGCCGGGTGGGGAGAGGCCCACCGCGCCGATGCGGAGGCCCTCCTTCTGCAGTACGGCGCGGTCCTGTTCCGCGGCTTCGGGCTCGACTCGCCCGATGCGTTCTCCTCCACGGCTGCCTCGTTCGTGGACGCCCTGTTCGGCGACTACGGCGACCTGCCGCGCGAGGCGGACGGCGAGAAGGTGTTCTCGTCCACGCCCTACCCCGCCGACCTCTCGATCCACTTCCACAACGAGAGCTCGCACATGGCCCAGTGGCCGATGCGGATCTTCTTCAACTGCCAGATCGCGGCCGAGACCGGTGGCGAGACGCCCTTGATCGACTGCCGCAAGATCCTGACCCAGCTCGACCCGCAGGTGGTCGCGGACTTCGAGAGCAAGGGGCTGATCTACGTCCGCAACTTCGCCAAGGGCATCGACGTGCCGTGGCAGGACTTCTTCGGCACCGACGACCGCGCCGAGGTCGAGCGACAGTGCGCCGCGGCGGGCAGCACCTGTGAGTGGCTGCCCGACGACGTGCTGCGCATCGGCCAGGCCGCCGCCGCGGTCCGCACCCACCCGGTCACCGGCGACAAGACCTTCTTCAACCAGGTGCTGCTCCACCACCCCGCCGCGCTGCCCGCCGACACCCGGGCCGCGCTCAACGAGCTCTACGACGAGATGTCGTTCCCGCGCAACGTGCTCTACGGCGACGGGTCGACGATCCCGGACTCGGTCATCGAGCACCTGCTGGAGACCTACGCCGAGGTCCAGGTGGCCTTCCCATGGGAGGCGGGCGACATGATCATGCTCGACAACATGCTCGTCTCGCACTCCCGCGCGCCGTTCACCGGCGCCCGGAAGATCATCGTCGCGATGGCGCACATCCAGCGCGCGGAGGACGCCGCCTGACCTGACACCTGGCCGTGGCCGGCCCGGGGCGTCCGGGCGGCCGGGTCACCCCGTGTGCGTGCGCTCCCAGGTGGCGGCCACGTGCACGGGCGCCAGGCGCACCACACCGGTGGGCGCCGGGTCCAGGTCGGACCCGGCCGCGACGAACGACGACACGGGGTGCCACGGGAGCAGGTCCTCGTCGTTGCCGCGCTCGATGTGCATCCAGAGGCTGTAGTGGCCGCGGGCGAGGGGGACGTTGCTCATCGTGCACCAGATCTCGGTGGTGCCCACCTGGAGGTCGACCGAGGTCGACACCAGGAAGATCGGAGACGCGCCCCCCTCGGTGATCCCCAGGTGCAACCGGCCCCTGCGGGGCTCGGTCACGGTGAGCACCGTCCGCACCGTGAGGTCGTGGTGGCCCAGCACCATCCCGCCGTCCGGGCCGCTGATGTCCACCGAGTCGAGGGTGAGCACGGAGTCGGGCGCGATGTAGGAGGAGGTGACGCGGTCCTCGACGGTGTGCCGGTAGGAAGACAGCACCTCGCGGATCGGCCCGTCCGCCACCAGCAGGCCGCCGTCCAGCCACAGACCACGTCGGCAGATGGCCTCGACCGAGGCCAGGTCGTGCGAGACCAGCACCAGCGTGGTGCCCTCCTGGAGCACCTCGCGCATCCTGTCCAGGCAGCGCTGCTGGAACCACGCGTCCCCGACGGCCAGCACCTCGTCCACCAGCAGCACGTGGGGGCGCAGGAACGCCGCGATGGCGAAGCCCAGCCGCATCTGCATCCCCGAGGAGTAGTACTTCATCTGGCGGTCGATCGCCGAGGACAGGTCGGCGAAGTCGACGATGGTGTCGAACCGGCCCGCGATCTCCTGGTTGCTCAGCCCGAGCAGGGCGCCGTAGAGGAACGTGTTCTCGCGCCCGGTGAGCTCGGGGTGCATGCCTCCGCGCAGCTCGATGATCGCCCCGACCCGGCCATGGATGGAGACCGAGCCCGCATAGGGGTAGGTCACCCGGCACAGCAGCTTGAGCAGCGTGGACTTCCCGGCCCCGTTGGAGCCGACGACGGCGACCGACTCGCCGGGCTCGATCGAGAAGTCGAGGTCGCGCAGGACCCAGCGGTAGCGGTCCTCCCCTCGGCCCCCGTGCAGCAGGGCCCGGACCTGGTCGCTCAGGAACGGCCGGACCTGGTCCTTGCGGAACCGCTTCCAGAGCCGGTCGACGACGATGGACCCGTCAGATGGTGTCGACAATGCCACGCTCGAATCGTGCGAAGACGGAGAAGGCCGCCACGAACAGGACCGCCGTGGAGGCTGCGCCGACCCCGAACGTCGGCCAGTCCGGGTAGCGGCCGTCGAGGATCGTGCGGCGGTAGGCGTCGATGATGGGTCCCAGCGGGTTCAGGGCGCAGTAGAGCAGCCGGTAGTCCGTGGGGATGCGGGACAGCGGGTAGACCACCGGGGTCGCGAACAGCCCCAGCTGCAGGATCACCGGGAGCGCGTTCCGCAGGTCGCGCGCGTAGACGACGATGATCGAGACGATCAGGACGATCGCGACGATGAACATAACGTGCACGAGCGCGATCAGCGGCACCATCCAGACCATCCGGCTGGGCAGGAAGGTGTAGATCACGAACACCACGGCGAGCGCCGAGCACGCGATCAGGATGTCGATCCCGGCCAGCAGCACGCTGGAGATCGGGTAGATCGCCCTCGGCGCGTAGATCTTGTTCAGCAGGGGTCGGTTCGACAGGAGGGCCAGGCCACCGGTGCTGAGCGCGTTGCTGAAGAACGTCCACGGGAGCAGCCCCACGAAGCTCCACACCGGGTAGGGGACCCCGTGGGTGTCGACCTCGGCGAACCGCTGCACGAACACCGAGAACACCACCACCGTGAGGAACGGGATGACCACGGCCCAGCCGAGCCCCAGCACGGTCTGCTTGTAGCGCGCGAAGAAGTCGCGGCGGGTCAGCGCGAAGACCAGGCGACGGTGCGCCCAGAGCTCGCCCAAGGCCTCCCAGAAATGGGGCGACCGCTGGCGGCGGACCTCCAGGGGTGGCTGGTCACCCACGGTCTGTGGATCGATCAACACTCCCCGCTCTCCGCCGGTGGAGCCCCGGGGCTCACGCGGGCCACGACCCTATCAACTGCGCACGCCGAACGTGACAACTGCCGCGATCTTGACGTGCTCCCCGGGGGGCTCCTGCCACGCCTCCCGGGCACCCCGTGGACCCCGAACTCGTGGGATAGCATGCGCCACGGCATCGCCGAGTCTCGGGGAGCTGTCAGGTCGGAGGCAGACGGGATGAGCCCACTCGATCGGGTGCGTGACAGCCCGTTCGTCACCCATTGGGGGCGGGTGCGCCGCAAGGGCGCGGAGCGGCTGGCGGGCCCGACGAAGTTCGGGCTCGAGGTCGCGGGGCTCCGCCACGGGTCCCTGCCCGGCTACGTGATGATCGGCGCGATGAAGGCCGGCTCGACGATGTTCTACGAGTGGCTGGTGACCCACCCCCTGCTGCCTCCAGCGGTGGAGAAGGAGGTGCACTTCTTCGACTTCCACTACCCACAGGGTCGGGTCTGGTACCGCTCGCAGCTGCCCACGGTGCGCCGGCTGGAGGCGCTGAGCGCCGAGCACGGGCACCGGGCCCTGGCGGGCGAGGCCTCGCCGACCTATCTCTTCCACCCGCTGGCCCCCCGTCGTGCCCGGGAGACCGTCCCCGGGGCGAAGCTGCTCGTCCTCCTGCGCAACCCGGTCACCCGGGCCTACTCGCACTACAACACCGGGATCCGCCACGACTGGGAGGCGCTGAGCTTCGAGGAGGCGCTCGAACGTGAGCCGATCCGCCTCGACGGCGAGGTCGATGCGCTGCTGATGGACGAGAAGCACCACCGCAGCTTCCCCCGCTACCGGTGGTCCTACCTTGCGATGGGCCGCTACGCCGAACAGCTCGAGCGCTGGTTCACCTACTTCCCGCGCGAGCAGTTCCTGATCCTGTTCAGCGAGGACCTCGACCGTGACCCCGAGGGGACCTTCCGCAAGGTGTGGGACTTCCTCGAGGTGCCCGACCACCCGCTTCCGGAGAAGCAGCGCCGGACGGTCGGCCGCTACGACCCGATGAAGCCCGAGACCCGCTCCTGGCTCGAGGACTACTTCCGGCCGCACGACGACCGGCTCGCCGAGCTGCTCGGCACCGACCTCCCCTGGCGCTGACCGCCGGCGACGGACCGGTACGCCGGAGGCGGCGGTCACCCCACCGCCTCCGGCGTCCGTGGGTCAGGGCAGCGTCACCGACGCGGTGAACGCGTCCTCGTCCCGGCTCACCCCGGTGAACTCGGGGTACTGAGCCCGGTTGCGGGTGTCGGACCACATCGGGTGTGCCTCGTCGCGGCCGACGATCACCAGTCCGGTGTAGTCACCGTTGAACCCGGTCTGGACCCCGTCAGGCGGCATGAAGCTCGGCGAGAGCTTCACGAAGCTGAACGGCGACGTGCTGGCACTCCCACCGGCCAGTACGTAGTCAGACGCCTTCGCGCCGACTCCCGGATCGCGTCCGGGCACGAACCCGTCCTCGGGAGTGGTGTTCTCACCGGGCACCCGACCCGTGCGGTAGTAGCTGACACCGACACGGTCGCCGTTGCCGGTCTCCCCGACGTCCACGGCCGGGAAGTAGTGGTCGCGACCGTCGGCCTTACTGATCGTCCGGGACGGCGACCACGTCATGCCTCCGTCGTGCGAGACCGACAGCTGGATCTCGTACCGGCCGTTGCGGTAGTCCTGCCAGGCGACGTAGACCGCTCCCGAGCGGGTGCTCACCGCGCTACGGGGGAAGTCGTTGGTGCGCACGAAGATCCCAGGCACACACTCCTCCGGGCCGCGACCGAAGTCGCACCGCGGCGCCGTGCTGAAGATGTCGTCACCCACCTTGGTGGGCGACTGGCAGTTGAGGTGTGCGGTACCAGCCACCGAGTCACCGCTCGGGCTGCAGTGCACGGCCAGCTGCTGGCCGTTGGGGTTGCCGGCCTCGGTGTTGCCGTTGTTGAACGGCACCGCGAGGTCGCCATTCGGCAGCACAACGGGGTCCGAGCCCTGGTCGTTGTTGCAGGCGTCCTCGGGCTGGGACGGGTCGAAGAAGTTGCCGAAGTGGCACAACGGGGACTGGCCGCTGATCTCCTCCGGCGTCGACCACGTGACGGCGTGGTCGGTCGACATCGAGCCGTAGATCGCCGAGCTGCAGAACGCCGGGCTGTCGGGCGTGCCGCCGGCGCAGTTCGGGCTGAAGCGGAAGACCGTCCAGGTCACGTACACGTTGTCGCGGTTGGGGCTGGCCCGGTAGGAGTCGGCGACGATGAACTGCTTGTCGTGGAAGACGAACGGGCTGTTGTCCTCGACCACCATGAACGGCCGGTCGCCGAGCGGGGATCCCACGTTGAAGAAGTAGGAGCCGTGAGCCGCGGCCGGCGACTGGGTGACGTAGAGCCCACTGGCGTTCGACGCCACGTCGAAGACGACGCAGCTGAAGAAGGCCCGGCCGCGGGAGTCGAACGTGACCGTCGGGTCGCTGCCGGCGTCGTAGGTGTGGAAGGTGCCCGGGTCGCCCATGATCGTGTGGCTGTTCGGATCCGTGTCGGTGGGCAGCTGGGCCTGCGGGTTGTTGAGCTTCTGACGGAAGGGTGGCAGCAGGTCACCCCAGGTCTCCCCGCCATCGGTCGACCAGTCGATCCCGCACTGGTTGAAGCCGACCCGCGAGTCGTTCTGACCGCCGACCAGGTTCTCGTCGTCGCGGGGGTTGACGGCGATCTCGGTCTCAGCCTGGCGACGGAAGGTGCAGTCCTGGTTCACCCGGACGTTGTCGCCGTTGTTGCGGGTGCACCCCAGGGAGGTGGCGCCGCGGCCCGTCGGGAGCTGGGTGAGCGGCGGCGCGTCCGCGGCCTCGAGCCGCTCGTCGGCGGCTCCGACGCCAGCCGAGTCCTGGGCGGCGGCAATGGTCCCTGACGAGACCCACGGGACCCGGCGTGCGACCGTCGCTCCGCCGTTCTCGCCGAGGGTCTTGATCTCGGCCGGCTTGAGTCGACCGGTGACGATGTCGTGGAGAGTACGAGGTTGCTGTCCCGAGGCAGGATCGGTCGTGCTCACCGTCATCGAGAGGATGACTGCGATGCCGAAGAGCATCGCGGCAAGACGCTTCATGGCCACTCCAGACCGCACCGCCCGAAGCGCCGGACTCGGGCGACGCAGCTCCTTCCGATGGGATGCCCGGCGCCTTCGGGCAGGGTTACTCCTCTTGGTCCAGACCAGCATCACCCCGAGGGGTGGACCGGCCCAGCCGGGGTCGCGAGGGCCGCGCCTGGCAGTACGCCGATGTCGAGGATTCACGGTCTCCCGAGTCGCCTGCGGGGCTAGGCTCGGGTGAGAGCCGAAGGCGGTTGGCGCGTAGCTCGTGGCCGATCCATGGAGGGAGGTCCTCGTGAGGATCCCGCTGCGGGGCCGCGGCGCACGCCGACTGTTGGTGGTCGGCGTCGCGGTATCGATCGCGGTCCCCACCGCAGTGGTCGCTGCCGCGACTGGGAACCCTCCTGCCCCGCCGGCACGCCCCTCGGAGCCCGCCAAGGCACCCACGTCAACTGGTCGTGTCGGCGCCCCGACGCAGGTGCAACAGCCGACAAGCACCGGATCCGCCGCTGCGACGAAGGCCCAACGACGGGCTCGGAAGGCAGCGATGGCGGGCCTGGCGACACATCTCGCCCCCTCCATCGGGTCGCACACCTCGACCGGAGACGTCCAAGGTGACGGCGGCCCCCCGACACTTCTTGGACCAGCCGCTAGCAATTGAGCGCTGCTCGCCCACAACGCGTACAGGCACAGGTCAGCACCGAGTAGGGGACGCCGCCTCTTCGGGCTACTCCGACCCCCCATCTGGTCCATTGACGCCGTTTCCCGCAGGAGAGTAGACCGAGTCGTAGTTGAGAGCGTCGTCGCGTTCTGGCCATCCAGAACCGCGGGGTGCGGTAGCGCCGATCCAGAGATCGGAGATGCTCATGCGAAATCCGTTACGGGTGCTGCCCGTTCATTGGCTGCTGGTCGCCGGGGTTGCCGTGGCCATGGCCGTTCCCGGAGCCGTGGTGGTCACCACCACAGCGACGACCACCGCCGCCCACATCAGCTCGAGCACCCCGGACGGGACCGCAGCAGGCCAGGCGTCGGTCGGTCACATCGGGGCCCCCACCATCGTGCACCCACAGGTGAGCGCCCAGCCTTACCAGCCCACCCAGGCCCAGCTGGCGGCGCGCGCGGACGCCATGGCGGGCCTGGCGAAGCACGTCGCCCCGTCCATGGGGCAACACACCACGCTGGCCGACGTAAAGGGCAGTGGCGGACCGGAGACCGGCACCTCTGCGCAGGCAGCCGGCACCTTCACCCAGCTCCGGAAGACGCTGATCAACTCCACGTGCAGCGGCTGCGGCCAGTCGAGCATCAACGAGCCGAGTGTGGCCAACAACGGCAAGTTCATCGTCGAGACCAGCAACTGGAACATCGCCTACTCGACGACGGGCGGAGTGGGCACCACCCCCTGGCTGAACCAGAACCCCTACGCCTTCTCCTCGGGCTTCTGCTGCGACCAGATGGTCACCTACGTCCCGTCTCGCAACATCTTCTTGTTGCTCCAGCTGGACTACGCGGGTGAGGGCAACGCGAACAACGGGCTGGCCCTGTCCGTGGCCAGCGGCAAGACGCCGACTTCATGGTGCACCTACAAGTTCTCGGGAGCCATCGGCGGCGGCGCCACCTCCACGCCCGACTTCCCGAAGATCGCGGTGGCGAACAACAACGCCTACCTGACCTGGAACGAGTACCCGCCCAACGCCGGCTTCGCCCGGTCCGGCCTGGCCAGGATGCCCTTGGACAGCCTCGCCGCATGTGCCGGGTTCAGCTACAGCTTCCTGACGAGGACCACGGAGTTCACCTTCGCGCTCTCCCAGGCTCCGAGCTCGCTGAACACCTTCTACTGGGTGTCCAACTGGTTCCTCGACGGGACGACCAACGGTAGCAACCTGCGCATCTTCAGCTGGGCGGAGAACAGCGGCACCTACTTCGCCACCACCAGGGCCATCAACGCCTACACCTTCGGCAACGCCTCCTGCGGCAGCCCGAACTGGTGCAGCCGTCTGGATCCGCGCTGGGAGTCCGTGGTCATCACCAACGCCCAGTATCGGGCCCAGGCGAACTCCGCGTTCGCTGGTGACTCGATCCTCGAAGTGGCGACAACGGCGGGGCCGAGTGGTTTCAGCAACGGCAAGAACTACGTCGTCTACAACTACTTCAAGCTGAACTCGCTCACCTACATCGGGAACGACCAGACCTTCAGCACCTCGACCAACTTCGCCTATCCGGGCTGCGCGGTGAACGCGGCCGGCTACGTCGGTTGTGCGATGGCGGACGGCACCAACGTGCCGGGTGGCCTGCTCGTGCTCCAGGACGACGTCAACCCGACGCAGCCGTGGGGGTTCAGCTTCAACGTGCCCGGTGTGTCCGGTGCCACGGGCTGGGGCGACTACGTCGTCACCAGTCCCTGGAACCCGGGTGTGGGTCCGTTCCAGACCGTGCTGTGGCAGATGAACGGAAGCACTGTCCAGCCCTACTACATCGTCTGGGGACGTGGAAAGGACCTGAACGGGTTCAACCGTTGGAAGAGCTCGTGAGCTAGGCGGCTCCCGCTCCTGGCGGTTGCCTCCGAAGGACTGAAGAGGCCGGATCTAGACCCCGAGATCCGGTCTCTTCCTTCTGTCGCGTGCCCGAGCCTGGCCCGAACCTCGCTGCCGATCAGGAGCCACCGGTCGGGGGTGGGAGCCGCGTGGGACGTGGAGAAGTGGGCGTCGTCGGCGTGCCCGGGGGCGCATCGGAACCATCGCCGCTCACCAAGGTCGCGACCGCGATGACGATGCACACCAACATCACCAGGCCGACCACGCCGATCACGATCGACCTCGGAAGCCTCATCGATCGAGGGTATGCCCGGCCAACTGAAACCGCACCGAGGATGCAACCAGGTCACAGACACCGGGAGCCGTCTGTCGGAATCGAACCGACGACCTATTCATGACGAGGCATTTCCACGGCCACCACCCGGCGGAGCACCACCTCCCGGCTGCACCGTTCGCTGCGTACCCGTGCGGTCTGCCGAGCAATCTGAACGGCGCGTCACAGCTACCGTGTCCGCCTGACGTCTTCAGACGGCGACGCTGAGCGGTCCGGTTTCGGCGTGTCCGGCGATCAGCGCGGCGTAAGCGTCGAAGCAACGTTCGTCGCTGAGCCCTTGCCGACGACGCTGAATGCGCTCGGCGTGCTCCTCGCGTTGCTCGAAGGCGGCTGTCCATGCTTCGGCGATCGCCCTTGGGTCACGGGCTGCCACCAGTCTTGAGTCAGCCACGATGCGGGCTGCGTCGCCCACGTCGGTCGTCACCGGGACCGCGCCGCAGGCCATGCCCTCGAGGAGCGCGAGCGGTGCGGCCTCTCCGTAGGCGCTGCTGAGGGCGACGACATCAGCGCCGTTGTAGAGACGAGGCATGTCCTCACGGATGCCGAGAAGGTGCACGCGAGAGTCGGCGGCGTCCCAGCCGTGGAGGGTCTCGGCAAGCATCGTGGTCAGCGCGGGGTTGGCGATCGACATCCCCGCCCCACACAGGACCACGTGCGCATCCGGCCGGGTCCTCGCGAAGATCGCGGCCGAGCGCAGAAAGAGCGGGACGTCTTTCATCGGGTCGAACCGCGCCGAGAGCAGCACCACCGGGGCCTCCCCGTCGACCCCGAGACCGCGTCTCACCTCGGCCCGGTCGCGCGCCGAGGGGCGGAACCGGTGCAGGTCGACCCCGTTGGGGACGACCGGCAGCTGGGCCAGAGGGATCCCGGTGGCAGCGTGGTACGCCGCCTGTGTCGAGTGAGCGCAGCAGACTGCCTGCGTCACCACCCCGAGATCCACCAAGGACACCAGGTGCTCGAGCGCAGGTCCCTGGTGCTCGGGGTCCGAGCGGTGCAGACAGGTGATCACGGGGGCGCCGACCGTTCCGATTCGCGCCAAGGCAGCGAGCGGCTGCTCCTTGAGGGCCAGCACAACATCCGCCACGGACACCAGACGGGTCAGCGTGGATAGGTTTCGGGCGCGCCACGGCTGCTCGCTCGTCCGTCGCAACAGCGTCACCGGAACGCCTGCCGCTCGCAACCTCCGGTAGCTGGCGTCGACGCGCGCCATCTGTTGCGTCGCCTCGCGGCGCGAACGATGAGTGAGGCTCACCACGGAGTGCTGCTGTCCCGTGGTTGCCTCGAGCCCGCGCACGAGGGAGGTGTGCAGCGCCCTCGCACCACCCGAGAAGAAGCCCTCATAGATCGAGAGGACCCTGGGCCCGTCCTCCAGAAGAGTCTCGCCACCCACGTCGACCTCCTATCCGAATGTCGCGACGTTAGGTCGCGGAGGCAACGGATGCGGACCGCCGCACGGAACCGCCAGATGAACCTGCGGCGACCAGATCGTGATCTGGGCTGGGACTGGGGGTTGAGCGCGTGTCCGGACCGCCCGCCCGGCACGTGGCCAGGCTCTCCGTTTCGGTTGACCTCAGGGTCCCGGCAGGAGGTAGGCGTCGCCGAACTCGTTGGGAGTCCCCGGTGGTGTCAGCGCTGACACGTAGTGCTGCGGACCGTGGTCGGCGAACGAGAACTGCAAGGGCAATGATCGGAAGGCTCTGAGCTGGCCCGCGACGAACCCGAGGGCTGCGCCGAGCAGTTCGACCACAAAGCCCATCTGTTCCGCCGAGTGGTCGGTGGTCTCTGGCCAGGGGAAGGCGCCCTCATAGCTGAACTCGCGTCCGAAGTGCTGGAAGTGGTCGGAGTCCCGAGGGGGCAGGTGCGGGACGGGGTCTCGTCGGTAGATGTAGCGGAACACGTTGTCGGCCAGGAACTCCTGCTCATCGCACCGCGCTGCGAACGCGGGCGAGCCCACCATCGGCTGACCGAACGTGTACGCCCCACGGAGTACGTCGCCGAAGGCATCGACGTACTCCGGTTCGGTGGCCAGCATCACCGACATGAGCGTGGCCATCGCTCCCCCCAAGCTGTGCCCCGTGATGTAGAGCGCCCGCATCGGGCTGGCCATCGCCCCACCGTCGGGCAACGACGACGCACCCGCCCCATCGTCGAGGACCGACCGGCCCTGCATCGCGCGCTGGAGAGCAGCGACGACGGCGTACCTGGTTGCCCTCACGTTGCGGTAGAAACCGGCGTGGACAGCGAAGGTCTCCTCGGTGCCAGGAAACGGGAAGGCGATCCGATCGGGACGCACGTCGGCGTCGGTGAGCCAGTTGACCAGGTTGGCCGGCTGGGTGCCCCGATAGGCCAGGATCACCACGCTGCCATCCTGACTCTGGATGAGGTACGCCGTGGACTCGATGAACATCGCGTCCACGCTCTGCGCGACCTTGAGGCAGTGGTTCGCCTCAAACCCCATCCGCGCCATGATCATCGACACCGTCTCGGCATCGGAGTAGGCATATCCCGCCGCGACCGCCAGCACATGCGCGAGCGTCGGATCGGGGACCTTGTCGACCTCGCGCATCCTCACGGCCAGGTCGTCGTACACCGGGAATGCGGGCGAGCGTTTCGGCTTCAAGGGCCGCAGCATGGAGTACGACGGAGCGATTGCCTTCTCGATCAACATGCGAAACTCCCGGTTCCCGAGACGGTGTGACGCACACGCTAATGCCTGGGGATCACGGGTTGGGGTGACAGCTGGCCCCGGCCCCCCGCCACTGATCCAGGTGATCGCAGACTCGCGCCTTTTCCTGGCTTGACGACCACTCTTTGCGCAGGCCCTCGTCGCCTCATCGACGGGTCACGCTAGCTGGGTTCCCCGGGAGCACCAGCGCAAGAGAACGGGCGAAATGGGCGGATGGGTTTCCCGACGAGTACGCCGCGCCTCAACAAGTTGCGGGTGTTGTGCGGGCTCATCCTCAGATCGGGAGTCCGTGGCTGTCGGTGTGCAATGCCTGGGAGTTGAACTTCACCTGCCAAGCCGTGACTTGGTCTCCGTGCTGTACGAGCACCGCGCCGTCTTGCCAGATGCCGTCGTCGTCCTGGTGCGGGCCTGGCGGGTCGCCCTGGTTGTAGTGGACGTTGTGTACGCCGAGGCCGTCAGTGAACGGCTCCCCAAAGATGTAGATCCGCGTGGCGTCCGTGAGCAGGTCCCCGAGCTTGTTGAGGGTCTGGTCCCCGTCTCGGGCGATCCATGGGAAGGGGCCGCGGGGCAGCGAGTCTCGAGCCATCTCCAGGACTACGTCGATGGGGGTTGGTCCCCAGGGCTGCGCGGCCGGGGCAGCGTTGCGGAGCCAGACTGGGGTTGCCCAGCGGAGCTGCTCGAGGATGGTGGGTTCTCGCAGGGCCGGGCTGCGGAGATAGTCAAGGGCGCCGGATGAGTCGTCGCGGGCCAGTGCGTGGAAGCCGTCATCGAGCGTGGCAACCTCGCCCAAGCTCGTGATGGTCAGACCCGTGGTGATGCGGTAACTGACGCCGACGCCTGAGGGTGTGTCGACGTCCAGCGCCGCTTCGTACTGGCCATCGGGCGTGGCGATACGAAGGATGCCGTGGTACCAGTGCCCGAAGTCGTCGGGATCTTCGCGAGTGAATGACACGTAGGTGCCGATGGCAACGCCGTAGCCGTGATCGAGGGGCATGCTCTTCGACCTCCTGTTGTAGTCATTCAGGCACGACATCGGGCCTTGGACCAGACCTTTGGACGTGCGACTCCAACACGGAAGACGGAGTTTGTTGTGGGCCGGCGGTTGGGCGGACATCACTTTGTTCATGGAGGGGATGCCTGGCAACGGTGTGCAGACCTCCTCGGATGTCGATGGCGCATACGCGGCTCTGGCCAGGTCCGTCGAGGACTCTCTCGGACGCACCTCGCTGACATGGCTTCTCAAGACGCCCAGTTCGAGAGAAAGTCACGAATTTGCCCGCGAACTGCCCGGACTCAGCCCATGGCCGGTCTTCGCTCAAGCGATCGCGGTGGCCCGATCGAGGGCACTGAGAGTCACCGCCCGGTCTGGCCGTCGATCTGCTCGCGGATGATATCGGCGTGCCCCGCGTGCCGAGACGTTTCCCCGATGACCGAGAGCAACGCCCACCGGAGGTTGTGGGTTTTGCCGTTGCGGGTCACCGGTGCGTCGGGGTCGCCGATCGCCGCGGCGATCCGGTCGCTGGTCTCGCAGGCAGCCTTGTAACCAGCCCGCAGGGTCCCCAATGAGACGGAGGGATCGACCTGCATCGACCTCCGCCCCTTCGCCTTGCCACCGCCGACCACCTCCTCGAACCACAGGGACTCCACGAACGTGAGGTGCTGCACCAGCCCGGCAAGGTTCGTGCCGGAGTCCACTGTGCTTCGCCTGGCGTCATCCTCGCTGAGCCCGGCAACCTTCTTGAGGACACCGGCCCGCATACCGTCGAGGACGGCGAACAGTTGCTGCATCTCCGTGGTCATGCCCAGGCATCGTAACGACGCGTGTCCGCCGGGCCACGACCACGTTTACAGGCCCACGCACGACGACGGCGCGTCGCCACAGCCATCCGCAGGACGAGCGCACCAGCGACTACGTGCACGGCCGCTTCGGCTGAACCACCCCCGTTGAGCTAGGCGATGCGGGCCAGCCCGCGTCGCCGGTCCTGGAGGGCGAACGACGCCGCCGTCGTCGCTGGCGCGCCGGGTCGAGTCACGTAGGGCAGCGTGCGGAAGTCGGCGCGCAGCTGGTTGGCGTCCAACGTCAGGGCCACGTAGCCGCGGCGGCAGTCGGCCCAGTGGAGCCCGGGGTTCTGTGCGAGCTCGACGTCTATCCGTGCAGTCGTCCTCGACCCGTCGCCGCCGCTGCTGACCGAGGTCGTGATCAGCTCCGCCGCGATGGTTCGCCCGTCGAGGGCCAGGTCGTTGGCGTAGTGGCGGTGGACGTCCCCCGTCACCACAACCGGGTTGCGGACCCCACTGCTCACTATCGACTCGAAGAGTCGCCTCCTGGCGGAGGCGTATCCGTCCCAACCGTCGAGGGCGTACGCCCCGAACGGTCCCGACGACGTGTCTCGGGGCGCCATGCAGACCTGCTGGGCCAGCAGGTCCCAGCGCGTCCTCGAGGCGCGGAGACCCCGGTCCAGCCATCGTTCCTGCTCGGCACCGAGCAGGGTCCGCCCCGGCGCCAAACGGGCATGACAGCCCACCGCCCGGGTGTCACCGCAGACCTGGTCGTCGCGGTACTGGCGGGTGTCGAGCAGGTGCACCGTGGCGAGCGCGCCCCAGCCCAACCTCCGATAGATCCGCATGAACGGTCCCCTCGGCAGCGACCGCCGTCGCAGCGGCATGTGCTCGTAGTAGGCGCGAAAGGCGGTCGCCCGACGTCCGGCGAAGCCCGGCTGTGGTGTCTCGGGGTGGAAGCCGGCCCAGTTCCCGTCGACCTCGTGGTCGTCGAAGACCACGGCCCACGGAGCGACAGCGTGCGCGTGCTGGAGATCGGGATCAGTCTTGTACTGGGCGTGCCTGCGCCGATAGTCAGCCAACGTGATGGCTTCGAAGCCCTCGTGGCCACGAACGCGGCGGGCCCCTGGTTGCCCCAGCTCGGGGCTCTCGTAGATGTAGTCGCCCAGGTGAAGCACGAGGTCAGGGTCATCCTCGGCCAGCCGCCGGTAGGCAGTGAACCACCCCTCCTCGTAGTTGGCGCACGAGGCGAGGGCGAACCTGCTGCCCTCGGCCTTCGACAGGAGGTCTGGCGCGGTGCGGGTCCGTCCCACCGGAGACAGGTGACCCTCGACACGGAACCGGTAGAAGTACGTTGCTCCGGCCCTCAGCCCGTCGACCTCGACGTGGACGGCGTGCGCCCAGTTCGGGTCGGTGAAGACGCGCCCAGCACGAGCGATGGTTCGGAAGCCGGCGTCCTCGGAGACCTGCCACTCGACCGGGAACGATCGCCTCGCCATGCCCGCAAGGCCGTTCGGCTCGCCCGGCTCGGGAGCGAGTCGAGTCCACAGGACGACACCGCTCGGCCACGGGTCACCCGAGGCGACGCCGAGGGTGAACGGGTCGGGCACCAGACGGGAGACCTTCGCCGAGATGAACGGATCACTCGGACGCAGCGTGACGCTCCCAGCGGCGGCCGAGAACGCGAGAGCGCTGATCAGCTGGCGACGAGGCAGTCTGACCACGTTCAGCCACCGTGGTGCAGCACGCTGTCCTGGTGATGCCGCAGACGCGGCGCGGTGCCGAACAGAGAACGACGTCTTGGACTTTGCCTGCCGACGGACCCCCGAAGCAGGCCATCCGAGCGGCCTGCCCGGTGGCCAGAAGACCGTCAGCGAATGGCCGTTCGCGCTTCACTTCCAGTCCACCGGCCGTGCTCTACGTTTCGTCTGTTTCCGCCTCAGGCCGCACCCTGGAAAGGCCGTTCGATGAACCCCACTGACCGCCGTACGTTCCTGAAGATGGCCGGAGTCCCGGCCGTCGCCGGCGCACTCTCGCTCGACCTCAGCAAAGCGACCGCGATCGCGGCCAACAACCAGCACGGCTCGATCCGCGACGTCGAGCACGTGGTGATCCTGATGCAGGAGAACCGCTCGTTCGACCACTACTTCGGCACCCTCCGAGGAGTGCGCGGGTACGGCGACCCGCGTGCGGTCCGGCTTCCGAACGGCGATCCGGTCTGGAACCAGCCGAACGGCGGCGCAACGCTGCTGCCCTTCCGGCCCGACGTTCCCGACGTCGGCGAGATGTTCCTCCCCGACCCGCCCCACGGATGGAACGACACCCACGCCGCATGGAACGGCGGCCGGCACGACCAGTTCGTGCCCAACAAGGGCATCCAGACGATGACCTACCACACCCGTCACGACCTGCCCTACCAGTACGCCCTGGCCGACGCATTCACCATCTGCGACAACTACTACTGCTCACTGCTCGGCCCCACCGACCCGAACCGCTACCACATGTGGACCGGCTGGGTCGGCAACGACGGCAAGGGCGGCGGCCCGGTGCTCGCCCACGACGAGGC
>Ga0268264_10000665_pt1 | contig 40310 bp, 36 predicted proteins | sample KBSSwiS32_FD_190357 | JGI IMG/M metagenome (GOLD analysis project Ga0268264, IMG submission 190357) | Switchgrass rhizosphere microbial communities from Kellogg Biological Station, Michigan, USA - KBS Switchgrass S3-2 (SPAdes) (version 2) | ecosystem: Host-associated > Plants > Roots >... | reverse complement strand
ATTTTGCAAAATGTCTTCTCTAAGAATGGTACCATTTGGGAAATGGCTTTCAATGGAGAATCAGTGCAACTACCGGAAGTAAAAGGTTTCGTCGACATACGAAAACTTCTATCGGCAGGCGGACAGTCTTTGTATTGCGGCGAGCTCATGGGCAATGTGCTCGACGAAAAAGGCGAAGCATTATTGGATGCCAAAGCAAAAAAAGCATACCAACAAAAGATCACTGAATTGAAGCAGGAAATTGAATCCGCGGAAGACATGAATGACTATGTGAAATTGGAAAGACTGGAAAAAGAATATGACCAACTGATCGACCATTTGTCTAAGTCGCTTGGTCTGAAAGGAAGATCGAGAATTGTAAAAAATCCCGTGGAAAAATCAAGGTCTGCTGTCACCTGGCGCATCCGCAGTGCGATCGCCAAAATTGAAAAAGCCCATCCGGCTCTTGGAAAACACTTCTCCAATGCAATCAGGACAGGTACCTTCTGCAGTTATATCCCGGAAAAAGAAACGACCTGGGCAACGACTTGCCTTTTTATCCTCGAAACCTTTGCCCTCACCATGTAAGTTCAAAACTTACGCAATACAGGCATAATCATTAATCTAAAATTTGATATTATGCCGACTCCTCTCGAAATTTTATTGGATCCTGTGTCGCTCATCGTAATAGCGATGTACGGTACGCTGATGTTATGGGAAGCTATTTTTCCCGGGAGAAAACTGGAAAAAATCAAGGGTTGGAAATTCAGGGGCATTATCGCTTTTGTCATCTATTTCTTCTTGTCCACTTATCTGCCTCTATTTATTTCGCCATGGCTTGAACCACACAAGCTTTTTGATCTCTCCGGCATCGGCACGATTCCGGGTGCAATTCTTGGCGTGCTTCTTTACGAATTCGGCGTATTTGCCTGGCACTATTGCATGCACCGTTACAATTTTCTGTGGAGATCGTTTCACCAAATGCATCACAGCGCGGAACGAATCGATACGTATGGGGCATTTTATTTTAGTCCGCTGGATATGATTGGCTGGACCGTCCTCGCGACAATCTGCTTTAGCCTCATTGCAGGCTTTAGTCCGAAGGCCATTTCACTGATCCTGTTGTCGTCTACCTTCCTCACCATATTCCAGCATTGCAATATAAAAACTCCACGATGGTTAGGATATATCGTTCAAAGACCGGAAAGTCACACTTATCATCATGCGCGGCAGATTCACCAGGGAAATTATTCAGATCTTCCTTTGTTTGATATCCTTTTTGGAACATTTCATAATCCGAAAAATTTCGAATATGAAACTGGTTTTTACACCGGCGCATCCGCGAGAGTTGGAGAAATGATATTGTTTAAAGATGTGACCAAACCAAAAGCGGAAAGCAAATCTTTTTCATATTCACATGTCAAGGAAGAAATCCCTGCGTGATTGTACAATGATCAGTGTTGTGTTGTCGACGCAGAAAGCATCAGCACCCAATCGTCGAAGCCCTTACTATTGTTGCGCGCAGGTGGAGTAAAATATGCAACATTGCTATTTGGAAAATCACCTGGCACGCCTTGATATGTTCCGGAAGATGGATCAAACCATTTGACATGTACGCGAGATTTAAGTCTGCCCATGTTTACACAAACAGTCCTGCTGGTTGGCATATACAAAATTGCCATCGTGCTGTCGGTCGTCACTGCGCCTGTGGCATAATCTTCTCCACCTGGCAATTCAGTTGGATTGAAATAACCCCGTCCCCCTGTAAAAACAGTATGTGGCCAATCAGGTTTCAATTTGTACCATGGAACAGTTTTTATAAACGCATCAAAAATGCGCATGCTTTCTGCTCCTGGGGCATTCAGTGCAGCGTTCCAATTATTGGTAAATGCATACGTATCTTTCTCTCCATACATATGACCTGTTGCGCCGGAAATTAATGCCCAATACGCCTGCCTGCGAATAATTTGTGTTGTTGCATTACGCTCATGCTCATACGCACTTTCAATTAAGAAACATGGCATATCATAGTTGTTTAGATTTTCCTCGTAGAACATTTCATATACATGATGATATTGCCATTCTTTATTCATTTCAAGCGCGGGGAAATAAGTATAAGCGGCACTGAGTGTTTGCCATTTTGCACCTTTAAATTTTTCGCCCGAAGTTTTTCCCGGATGCGCATGAAACGTGTGGAGATGTATCGTATCGACGGATGCTATCCCTTCGGACATTGCAAGATAGCCTTGGATCGGATCGTGATCGCCACCGCTGACCCAAATCAAATTGGTTAAATGTTTGTAGCGGTTCGCAATCCATTCTCCATACTGCCGGCATTTTTGCTCGGGATTTGCATATTTCTGAATAGTTTCAAGCCAACCATCCTGGCAACATCCGAGATACAACGGCGCAACCAGGACACAAATTCCCATTTGCTCGCATAGATTAAGGACGCTGTCCACGTGACGAAAATATTTTTCTCCCGGCCTCGCAATATCGTCATCAGTAAATGCATCTGCACCATAAACAGGTGCTGGAACCGATCCATTTTTGAATAATCTCGGATCCGGTGAAAGTCTGACCAACACTGCATTAAAACCTTTTGCTTTTCTATCAGTGAGAAATTGTTTTACCTGTTGATAATGCAAGGCAAACGGCAAATCCCAAGATGAACACCCATTCAGGAAAACGGGTTTCCCATTTTGATCGACCAAGTATTTTTTGTTTGCGCTTGCCCTTAAAGGATAGGAAATACTTTGTGATTGAGCCTGAAGAAAAAAAAGCGTGGCGAATATGAATAACAATCGCATAAAAGAAGTATTATTTTGGGTCGAAGATTAGAAATTTACAATATAAATACCTGTATCAAAATGCTAGTTCCCGATACGATATTCCAGGTCGTGTCGTAAATTTTGTTTCACACAAAGGCACAAAGTACCTCAAAGGATTAAGGGACGAGCGAACTGATCTTTGTATCCTTTGAGGTACTTTGTGCCTTTGTGTGAAACAAAATTTACGACACGCAGTATCTTTACTGAAATCATATGATTGAAAGTAACCTGAAAAAAATAAAACAACTGCAAAATTTATACAATGCGGTAATAAACTTTTTCTGGTCCTTACTTGCTCTTTACCCATTGACAGTCTTTTGCTATATGTATGTTGAGAGAAAATGGATATGGATTTATCTCGGCATAAGTTTGTTCCCGTTATTTCTTCCCAATTCTTTTCTGCACGCAATTCAATTAAGCAAAACGACAAGGTTATATAAAAAATGGGGAGTTCATTTCATCGGCAAGCTTGCGCAAAACGGTTATTTCATCAATACATTGATAAGAAAAAAGTATCCTGGATATAAAATAGTATCCGGTACGGAAAAGTCAGTCAAAAAACTTTTGTCACAGACTTATATGTACGAAAAATTTCATCTCTCGCTGTTTATCTTCTTTACTTTAACAACAATCTATGCACTGAGCAAACACTTCTACAAATGGGCCATCATATTAACGATAATTAATGTATTTTATAACATCTATCCAAATCTTCTACAACAGTATATAAGAGTGAAGCTTTTCTTATTCACCAATCGACTCAAGTGATACAAATTGTCGAAGAAGTATTTCAAAACCAGGCAAACTAGTGGCGCGGTAACATTATATTATCATGGACGTCCCACTTAAAACGTCATGAAGAAATTAACCGAAACTTTCCTGTTTATATATTCAATTTTCGCCAGCATTGTTTTGATCGTTGTGCTTGTATTTTTTTTACGAGACCGGAACGCGCCAAAGAATTTTGATTTGATCCAGGCACAGCAGATAAGGATCGTTGAACCGGATGGCACTTTGAGAATGATCATTTCCAATAGTAAAAAACTACCTGGAGTAATTGTTCATGGCAAAGAAGTAGAGAAAGTGGACAGGCCACAGGCCGGTATGCTTTTCTTTAATGATGAAGCGTCTGAAAACGGGGGACTGATATTTTCTGGCTCAAAAAATCAAAATGGTGAAGTAGTAAATTCCGGGGTGAGTTTATCATTCGACCGGTATGGTGGAAAACAGGAAGTCAATTTGATTGGCGTCGATGACAAGGATGCCAAATTTGCGGGGTTGGCGATCTCCGATAGTCGGCCAGGAGAAAAATTTACGCCGACGAGAATTTGGGTCGGAAGAAATAGCGATGGATCTTCTGAAATGGCATTGATGGATAGTTCTGGAAAAAAAAGAATTGAGCTGAAAGTTCTGGAAAATGGAGTGAGCAGTTTGAATTTTTTAGATGAGAAAGGAAAAGTCTTAAAATCGCTGGCCCCGGCAATTACATCGCATTGAATTGTAAATAAGGTCGACAACTTCTAGAGGCCACTTGACAACTTTCCAACCGAGTTATAAACCTATTTCGACAGGCTTTTAACCGCGCCTAAAAAAATTATTGGCCACTGATGATCTGAAATATCTCATTCGGAGAAAGCGTCGTATCAATAAAAGGGATGTCTCTCTTCTTCGCTTCCTGTTCAAGCCAATCACCCCACGTAACAACTCCATTCTCATGAAAATCCATTGACGGCGTTTCTCTCGAACCGTGAAGTATTCGAACCTTCTGTACCTGCGGATCAATTTTAAGAAAAAACACGCAATCAAATAGATCAACAACATCAAACAAATTGCCGGACCCGCCAAAAACATACACTTCTGAATAGTTGTCCAGGAATTTTTTCAAAACCTTTTTGCTCCAAAGAAATGAAAGATGATTATCCAGCGCCTCCCGTGCCGTTGCAGGCACAGCAATTTTATTTCCGTGCGCGTCGTACCAGGCTGATAAGTTTTTTATATCACCATCATCAAATGCATTAATGCCCTGCTTACGTAGAGCCCGCGAGACGTAAGTCTTTCCTGAACCCGAGGGTCCAAATACCAAAACTTTCATATAGTCAGGTTAGACGGGACAATGAATCCAGGATCTCTGATTCCAATTAAATAAATATTGGGATTTTATGGCGGACGAAATTTCCTCATTTCAAATCCATCCATACCTGATCGCATTGCTAATGAGTTGGCCAGTGCTTCCGCTTTTTTTCTTATGTAGCATATTTTTTCGATGTGTATCGACGGTCTGTTTGCTTATTTTTAAAATTCCACTGATCTCCTTACTCAACTTTCCTTCGATTAATAATTTCAGAATTTGTTTTTCACGGCCAGTCAGCTCATCCTTACTTTCTATATAAATATTATTCTTCGCGACATCATAGTAAGATGGTTCGCCATCCATCCCGATAAATGATAACACCGGTATTCCATCTTTTTTGAGGTAGGAAATATCGGTCATTACGTTTAATGTTCTTAAAAATCCGCCCTTGTCATCATGCTCAATAAGCAGCCCCTGGTAAAGCATGCGCGTAAACTCGCCATCTATTTTTCTTATCCGGATATCATATCGAACTTTATATTTCATCCACTTATCAATTGGTAATTGGGAAAAGAAATCGAGTCCGATAGTACCGAATGTTAAAAACCACGACCGATCATCCGGATGAATTTGCTCATTCAAAAAATGAACGTTGTAATCACTTGGCTCATAGCCAAGCACATCTTTCACTTCCTTACTTACATATTCAATTGTAAAGTTTTGATGGTTCAAAGTGAAATAATATGAATCTCCTAGTACAAAAAAATTTAAAACTTTAGAATAAATATCCCTTTCCACGCTTAATGCACTTGGTACAGATTTACTTCCAACTGCCGTCAAAAATTTATCGAATTCGAGGTGAAAGGAATCTTTTTTCATGTTGGTGTTTTAAGGTTGCCAAGTCATAAATACACAGAAATCCCGCCAGTAAATTGAAATGGATATCTTGTTAACTATTTGTCGTAATCGAAATGGATTCAGTGAACAGCGTCGGCCAGTAGCCTACCTATAAATCGGTATTTTTTTAGGGGATATACAAAGTTACATTTATATGGAATTTCCGGAAATAAATTAGTCCGACGCATTTTCTATGCAAACTGGTGGCAAAACCGGCCCAACATTGCCGTCCGCCTCCGCTAGTCGCCAATAGGTCATATCGATTTCCATTAAACCGAAAATAATTTTATGAAACAAAATCTACTTTGGTCGAGTGTTCGACCAACATATACATTTCTTTTATTCATCTCGATTTCGCTAGTTTGTATTACGGGGTGCCGGAAAGATCCTGGTCCCCGTGGTGAGTTGCCGCCCGTTGCTTATTCAGCCGATGTATTAGACAAGTGGATGACTTTAGAGATTCGCCTCTACTCGAATGTTACCGGTATTTTCAACGGTGGTGTGGCCCGGCCATTCGCGTATTCCGGTATTTGCGCTTATGAATCAATCGATCCCGGATTTGCATCGTGGAAAAATAAATACAATGGATTGTCTTCATTGCCAGAAACTGATAAATCAAAAAAATATCATTGGCCGTTAAGTGTAAATGCGTCTTTGGCAGAATTCAACCGGCAATTTTTTACTTCTGCAAATTCGAAACCTGCTGATATTGCTGCAATCGATTCCTTAGAAGGTGCAATCAACGCAAGTTTCAGCTCTGTAAATCCTGCTGAAGCAAGTCGATCGATAGCATTTGGAAAAGCAATCGCAGATGCAATCTTTGCCTGGTCAACGACGGATGATTACGACGTCAACAACGCTTTACCATACACTCCGCCCGTCGGATTCGGTCTTTGGGAACTCGCACCACCGGCATTTGCAAAACCGCAAGGTCCATATTGGAGTCATGATCGTCGAATCATTGCGAGCAGTGGCGACAATGCAGGTGCGCCGCCTCCCACTCCATATTCCGAAGATCCGAATTCCGACTTTTACAAAATGGTAAATGATCTATACGCTGCATCACTTACGCTCACCACCGACCAGAAAAATTGGGCGTTGTTCTGGCGGGATATTCCAGGCACAACAACTCCGGGTCACTGGCTCAGTATCGTTCAGCAGGTAGTAAGACAAACGCATAGCCGACTGGATAGAGCAGCGCTGGCATATGCTATGGTTGGCATCGAATTAAATGACGGCGTTATCAGCGTATTTGGAGATAAATACAAATACAATGTCGTGCGCCCTATAACGTATATCAGGAAAGTTATTGGAGATGCCGCCTGGCTCTCATTTCTTACCACACCATCTCATCCGGAATATCCTTCAGCGCACTCCGTGGTTTCCGCTGCGGCGTCAGAAGCATTAATGGCTATATATGGAAATATTGGACCGTTCACTGATCATACTTTCGACTACCTCGGAATTCCCGCGCGAACTTTCAAGACATTACGCGATATAGGACAAGACGCCGGTCATTCCAGGTTTTATGCAGGGATACATTATAAGCCTTCGATCGAAGCAGGATTGACAGAAGGTAGAATTATCGGAGAGAATATCGTAAACGAACTTGCACGATTTCATGACGATGATAAATAATTATTAAGCGAAGCAAATACCCGGATAAGATTGTCCGGGTATTTTTTTTCGAGAATAAATTCATCCACCTTATTACTCATTCAGCCGTTTCCATTGTTGGAGCCAGGGTTTCATCCTGATTGCACTTTCGCCATCGAAAATCAAATCCTCATTTCTTAATAACAAGCTATCGTTTTTTGCCGGCGACTTCAGCAGCCAATTTAAAAAACGCGCATAGGCAGCCTTGTACTCGCCATGTATATGGTGCATATTTATCTGTATAGTTAAAAAGATCAAACCGTCTTTTAATACGTAACAGTACTCCTGGTACCTTGCACCAACGCCCAAACAATCATAAAAAATGTTATCTTCTGTTTCTTCCGCAAACACGCTGTCTTCATTTGCCTTCAGAATTGTATATATCCATACGGTACGCATTTCCTTCTCAAACGCACGATAGCCTTCCATTTTAGAATCTGGAAACAACATGGACGGATGAATGAATGTTTTCATTTTTGCATGATCAAAATTTTTCAAGGCGGATAAATAAGCATAAACGATTTTTTTATTAGTTGAAGTGTCCGACCAATTTACATTAGTACCAGCTGAATGGAAGTTGACGAGGCATAGAGACAAACTCAGGCAGGATGAAAGAAACATCTTTTTGTAAAAATATTCGTTTCGATGATTGAATAGCAGCAGACGAATCCCCAAACAAAAGAATTAAATCCTGAAACATGATCCAGGTTGTTTGACATCCGCACTTGCTATTATTTATTTTGCAGGACAAGTGTTCCGAAATATTTGCAATCACGCCAAAACATACTGCTAATTCCTGACCAATGGAGCTGTTGCTTAAGCGGACCCTTGCCTTCATCATTATCATTTAGACAGATATCAAAACCAATTTTGCGACCGCCTTCATTAATGGATTTCATAATTGCTCCGGGCAATTTCATTTTCACTTCCAGGTTATATCCCATTTTAGTACGCTTAAATTGATAATCCCCATAATAAGGGGACCTGGAAAATTTTTCTGTGACATTATTCTTTGACATGGATTCTCCGGGATATGCAAGTGGCTCCGTTTCACCATTCGGCAAAGTATACATTGGTTGTGGCGCACTCGGATCGCGCACCCAAAAATTATCGAATACAAAAGGAGTGTTGGCATCATACACAAAATGAAATTCATGATGCATCGAGTCGCCGACAAAGTATCTGGATTTGCCACAGCCATCGTTATCAAACATGATCTCAATGCCGTCATCGTCCCACGATCCGGTAGAATTATCTTTGATAAAAGAACCATGTGGCGGGGTGACCCGATCATCCCAGACTTCCACCGCGATATAGATATAACTCTCATCCCATTGGACCTTGAAATTACCCGACAGGTCATTTACTCCTTTCCAGGTTGAAGAGGACATGCCCTGGCCAACGAAAAAATATTTTTCGAGGTCGAGCCGAAATCCTTTTACATCTTTCCAATCTCCAAGATCTCCATCGATTTTGATATCATGAGTTTTCTTATTAGCATAATAGGTTGCCCATTCATGTGGTGAGAATGACTGCCCGCGCGATATTGTCGATATGGTCGTAACGAGCGTGATGAGAAAAAAATATTTCCTCGTCATATGGTTATCTTTTTTGGAAGGTAAGAAAAGTATCGAACCTGGTATCATCATAACCTAGAAAACACGTGTCAGGTCGCATTACTCGTCTTTGGCTGTATCGAAATGCGACAACGATTGTATCGGAAACGGACATCCCTATGAGCGACATTCAACTATTGTACTGTAAATCACTATTGGCGCTTCCGGCATCTTTTTTATGGAAAATTAGTCCAATATGATCTTTGACTGTAACTCTCTTTCAAAATCGTCGTCAAACAATAAAGGATCCTTAAATCGGTAATCATGTTTAAAAACTATTTAAAAGTTGCGCTTCGAAACTTTTGGAAAAACAAAGTGTTTTCCGCTATTAACATTGTGGGCCTTTCGGCCGGGCTGGCAGTTTGCATTTTAATAGTCCTATACGTGAAAGATGAATTGAGCTATGATAAATACAACGCACAAGCGAAAAATATTTATCGCCTCGATGCTGATATTTTTTTCAACGGCACTCAGTTTACTTCGGCGGTATGCCCCGCTCCATTAGCGCCTGCACTCAAGAAAGATTTTCCTCAGATCATTCAGTATACGCGCTTGCGGAGCTATGGAGATATCACTGTTAAAAAAGACGAACGCAACATCCAAAACCACAACGCCGTGTTTGCTGATTCCACTTTTTTCCAGGTATTTCCAGTACCGATGATCGCAGGCAATCCAATGACGGCGTTGAATGAGCCGAACTCAATTGTGATTGACGAAACAATAGCAAAAAAATATTTCAATTCCACAGACGTACTCGGTAAAACGCTGTTTGTCGACAATGGAGTAACATGTAAAATAACCGGCATCATCAGGGATTTCCCATCCCAATCACATTTTCATTTCAGTTTTATACGCCCAATGCATGACACCTATCACGATGACCAGAATGACTGGCTGAGCAACAATTATGCGTCGTATGTTTTGGTCAGGCCCGAAGTCACGCAAGCCGCATTGCAGAAAGTAGTAGACGCCACGATAGATAATTATCTTGCCAAGCAACTGGAGCAGATGTTGCACGCCTCAACAAGCGATCTGAAAAAAAGTGGCGGCCATTTTATTTACCCTTTGATGCCGCTTACGGATATTCACCTTCACTCTAACAAATCGTACGAGTTCGAAGCAAATGGCAACATTGTATATGTTTATATCTTTTCAATAATCGCTATTTTCATTTTGCTTATCGCCTGTGTGAATTTTATGAACCTGTCGACTGCCCGTTCAGCAAACCGCGCAAAGGAAGTAGGAATAAGGAAAGTTGCCGGATCGTTACGCGGGGATCTCATCACGCAATTCTTAATTGAATCGATTTTAATAAGTTTCTTTTCGCTAATACTTGCCATTGGTGTAGCTGCTCTCTTATTGCCATTGTTCAACCAACTCGCAGGAAAACAAATGAGCGTGCTTACATTATTTTCATCGTGGATGTTGCCGGTCCTTATAGGATTGGTGATCATTGTCGGCTGCATTGCAGGAAGTTACCCTGCATTTTATCTTTCATCGTTCCGGCCGGTACAGGTGTTAAAAGGAAGTATCGCAAAAGGTTTTAAAAGTAGTTGGTTGAGGAGCGGGCTGGTTATTTTTCAATTCTTCGTTTCAATCACATTGATTGTCGGAACAATTATTATTTATAACCAACTTAATTATATACGCAGCAGGGAAATTGGATACAAGCGCGACCAGGTACTTGTTATTAATAATACGTATGTCCTCGATAAAAAAATTAACGGTTTCAAAGACGACATGCTTAAAATTTCCGGTGTGCAAAGTGCCTCTATTGCCGGATCATTGCCAACCGAAACGGGTTACAATCAAAATGGATGGTTCAAAGATCCTTCACTTGATGCGAAGCGTGTGACCATCATGACAGATTTTTATGTCGATCAGGATTATATCCCAACGATGGGAATGCGTATTGTACAAGGAAGAAATTTTTCACGGGAATTCCTGACTGATTCTTCTGCGGTGATCATCAACGAAACTGCGGTAAAGTTGCTTGGATTTAAAGATCCACTGCATGAAACTTTATACCGACCCGCCAATTACGCCGCTTCCGGTGGTTTTACCTCGAAGCCGTTTCATATCATAGGCGTCGTGCAGGATTTTAATTTTAGCACAATGCACGATAAGGTTGGACCATTGATCATTGAAAGAAACGATCAGTACGGACGGATTGCCATGCGTATCAACACAAAAAATATTCCGGCACTGATTAGCCAGGTCGAGACTAAATGGAACACGGTTGCTCCGGGTCAAACATTCAGTTATACATTCTTAGATGCAGACTTTGACAAAATGTATACTGCTGAACAACAGACGGGAAAATTATTTATCACCTTTGCAATATTTGCAATCTTTATCGCTTGCCTCGGATTGTTTGGATTGGTTACATACGCAGCAGAACAACGCACGAAAGAAATTGGTGTGCGGAAAGTATTAGGTGCAAGTGTGGGAAATATTGTGGTGATGCTCTCCAAAGACTTTGCAAAGCTCGTGCTGATTGCATCAATCGTCGCATTTCCAGTCGCGTGGTGGATGATGAACAAATGGCTCCAAAGTTTTGCCTATAGAATTGAAATAGGTTACTGGGTATTTATATTAGCCGGTTTAACAGCAATCATTATTGCATTAATAACGATAAGTTTCCAGGCGATAAAAGCGGCGATTGCCAATCCGGCGAAGAGCTTGAGGACAGAATAATTAAAATTTTTGTCATACCCTGCATGCTGAGATTTCTCATCACAACGCAGGAACAATCGTGATAAGATTATCTTTCAAAATCATCTTATCACGATTACTTTCGGATTTGTTAAAAAAAAATCCACTGACGATGCACGTTTCTAATTAACGTACTTTGGAAACGATTGTCAGTATGCGAAACTTTTCTCTAACTATTCTAATTCTGGTAACAGTTTGCGCGTGCAATAACAAAGAGCCCTACCTCATGCACCCGGACAAGCGCGCTAAAGAATTTGTAAATACAAACTGGAAATTATACTCCACCGATTCAATTCATTTGGATGAAATAACCACCGGGTACTTTGCAAACTTTGAATATTTTACCAGAAGCATAGAAACAGACTCCTGCACAAGAACGCTGTCGTTTGCTCAGGACGCCAAATGTGTGATTTTGGATCTATGTAATGGACAACCCGTAGAAACTTATATGGGACATTGGGAGTGGTATGAAGAAACAGGGATAATGGCGTACTTTCCGCAGGCTGATACTGAGACAGCGTCTTGGATGTTTTTAAAATATTCCCCCGATACACTTCAATTCATGATCCAGTATCAAGCGGACCGTGACCATAATCTTTGGAAAGTGAAAACGTTTGTAAAGAAATAGTGATGAGCAAATTGATATTGTACAGTCTGGTGCCATAGGTGAACAAAGACTGGAAAAATAGTACCGCAATTGTTTTTTTATTTGCAAATAGCTATCTTACGTCTGTAACTCTTCCCTACAAATTGTTCCTGATATTTCTTAACTCCCAACGCCTAAACACCAGCATGAAAAAAATCTTCTACAAGGAGCGTTCAATAATTCTTTTGGCACTAATCATTTTTTCAATCGCCATATCGTGTTCAAAGAAATCGTCTACAAATTCAAATACTCCACCTAATCCCCCACAACGCCCTGTTACTGGACCTGTCATCAAATATTTAAAATCAGCGTTTGCAACTTCCCCGGGTAATAGCAACCAGTTTAACTACACCTACGATAATCAACACAGGTTGATCAAATATACCGACACAGTGGTGACTGCCTCGCCAAGTCTCAATAATGTTATTGAATACAATTTGAATTACACGGGAAACGATACCCTGCCTGATACGTATACCGTCACAATCCAACAGGGCTCGTCGGGGTCGATTACACTGACCAATTAGTGTGTCATACAACTCGTCTAATCAGGGCCATAAAAGATTCAACCATTTCCTCTACACTTTCGAATTATCCAGGTATACGGACAATTTATTATGAGTACACAAATAATTTGATGGTCGCGAAAACGATTTATCCATACAATAGCAGTGGGATGGAGCCGGACAGCATGATACTTGACAACAATGGCAACGAAACCAAACGCATTTACCGAAAGCTGGATCAGAGTAATAACTTAATTGTTTGGAAAATTAGGACAACAAACTACGCAACCACCCGCGACCAATTTTTCAATACTGCGTTTGGTTTGGCTATAGCAATCGTAAACAATAACGGTTCCAGGATGAATAAGAATCTCGAATCCGCTACCACTTACACGAATTATTATGACGACGGTTCTGTATCCGAAATACTGAATAATTCTATTCAGTATACTCTTGATGCGAATGGATATATTTTAAATTATGTTTTAAACGAAACGTTTGCGCAAGGCACCAGTTATTTAAACGTCGAGTACAGTTACTATTGAGAAAGTTTCCTATAAGCGTGGCATGCGGTAGCAAAAAAAAAGTCCTGCACACGCAGGACTGTGCAAAAAATCAAAAATCCTTTTTACATCGGCGTTGCATTTTCAACTGCGTTCCTTAAAATCGCCCTACGTACAATTGCTCTTTTAACTGCCCTTTTTACCACTGCTTTTTTTACCGCTCTGCGCTTTAGTGCCTTCTTTACTACTCTTCTCTTTACAGCTTTCTTCACTACTCTTCTTTTCAAGGCTTTCTTTACAACTCTGCGTTTAATTGCTTTTTTTGCAACTCTACGTTTGATCGCTTTTTTTGCAACTCTGCGTTTAACTGCTTTTCTAACGACTCTTCTTTTTACAGCTCGTTTTGCAGCTTTTCTTCTTACCGTTGCCATAATTTTTGAAATTAATTGGTTAATAAATCGATCTGGACTATTAAAGCTAGGACTAATTTTTACAATTGCCTTAAACTTATGCATCGTTTTACCGTGAAATGAGATATACTTATGCGCATTTGAGCAACAGCAATGTGCATAAACAGATATATTTAATGTTCGTCGCACTGTTGAATAGTTGTAAATTATCAATGTTAAAGACCTGTTGTACGAAGAATTCTTTATTAGAATATCTCAATTCAAACAATTCCTTTATTAGCTATCCCAAAAAACAGCAGTCACCATCTCTTCTTTTGCAATAAATAATATTGAATCGCCTCTTTAACGAATTATTCGCGGTATTTGCCACTCGAACTCATGCAACCGCATAAACCAATTAGCATTCATCTGCTCGTTGCGGCAATTTTGATCGTCAATCATATTTATAACCGTTCAAAACAAAAATTATGAACCTAAACTCAATCAACAAGAATTGGCTGATGCCACTCATTGCCGTATGCATTTTGGCAGGATGCAAAAAGAATGTCGAGCAAACCAGTACTCCCGAAACAGACACCAAAACAGATTCGAGAAATGGCAAACTCAATTTTGATCGTTGGACCATTAACACCTTTGCGGGTAGTGATAACCGTGGGTATTCAGGAGATGGTGGTCCGGTTGCAAATGCTCTGCTAAATGGTACCGAGAATGTGTACGTTGACAGCAGGGGAAATGTTTACATCTCGGATTTAGGCAACCAGGTGATCCGTAAAGTAGACGCACGTACTGGTATCATAAGTACCGTTGCAGGAAATGGACAGAATGGTTTTTCCGGAGATGGCGGACCTGCCAACCAGGCCAGTCTCAGCAATGCTTTTCACATAGTTGCCGACGACGATGGTAACCTCTACATTTCTGATTTAAGCAACAATCGCATTCGTCGCGTCGACCATGCAACCGGTATCATTACTACAGTTGCAGGCACTGGCGAAGGTGGATTTAATGGAGACGGCCCCGCATTAACATGCCAGCTTTTGGGACCATTCGGAATTAATCTAGACAAAAAAGGAAATTTAGTTTTCTCAGATCAATTCGGGCTTTGTGTCAGAAAGCTTGAATTCAAAACCGGGAAGCTTACAACCATTGCAGGAAATAGTCTGGTTCGTGGTTACAACGGCGATGGTGGTCCCGCAACGCAAGCCTTCTTTAACTTTATTTGGCACGTAGCTGTTGATCAACAATCCGGGGACATTTATGTGAATGACCAGTCAAATTACCGTATCAGGAAAATTGATTCACGCACCGGTATTATTACAACGATTGCAGGGAATGGTCTCCAGGGAAATTCCGGCAATGGCGGACCTGCTACGCAGGCTTCGTTTATCGAACCCGTTGGCGTAACAGTGGATTGTAATGGGAATATATTTATCTCGGACCAGGTGCTCATGCAGATATATCGCGTAGATAAGAAAACGGGGCTGATCAATGTGATTTCAGGAAATGGCTTTCCCGGTTTTTATGGCGACGGTGGACCCGCAACGCAGGCATTGCTGAACCATCCCAATAGTCTTTCATTCGACCCATCAGGAAATTTGTATTTCAGCGATGCATTCAACAATAGGATCAGAAAAATAACGATTGACAAATGGAGTAATTAGGTAAGTGAATTTTTGATTGATTCTAATAAACCGACCTGGAGAGGTTGGTTTATTTTTTTGCATTGAGCCGTAAAATCGAGAAGAATTCCTTGATGGTTGCGGGGCTCGCATGTAAACCGAAAATAATTTGAAAGCCTGAAACGAAAATGGATTTCTATAAAAATAAAACCCGCGTATCAGCGGGTTTTATTTTACAATATGGTTTTGAATTTATTTCTAATGCAAAATTCAAATCTCCGTCGCAATTATAGTTTCATCAAAACTTCTTTCTCGTTCCTGACGCCATTGAAAACGCTGTTTCAACATAGCCCTGGAAATTATTGACAGTTGATGTGAGAGCTGCCGTTTGTGTAGCATCTAATCCCCGTCCAATAAAAGCAAATGCCATCTGCTTACTGGAGAATGTTTGAGCAACATTCGTCTCCGAGTTTGCTCCAATAAATATTTTTAACCCGGATTGTAATGCTGTTGATGTGCCGGTTGTATTTGCCTGACTAGTTCCATTTTTATAAATATCTGCGCGCGATACAATCCTTGCGTTCACGTAAAATCCTGCAGACGTGCTGTTCAAAACAAAACCAAATTGGCTGGGCCCATTGAACGCGCCCAACTTTCCAGTTGCATCACGCGAAAGAATTTTTAACGCGTAGTTGTCTGTTACAAATGTATGTCCCCCTATGTCGGTCCTATTTTCAGAAACATTCGTCAGTATATACACTCCACAACTTGTAGAGTCCTTATTCAACAATCCGAATGGAACCACGTGCGTATCCGCATATGAGGTTGTTCCATCCCACCTGATGCCCGTATCGGAGGCGATTGCAGTGCCTTGTATGAATGTAATTCTGAAGGCAGCATCAAGGTTGCGCGGATCTTTTAAATTCCATTTCATTTGTGTAAAACATCCACTACTAGTATTTGCATCCGCAACCATTGGATAAATTGCGACCAATGGTCCCCAAACATTATTTCTTTTTAATTGAACAACCAGGCTGTCGATAGCAGTTTGTAAACCAACATTGGTGATTGAAGCACTGTCGATAAATTTTTTTGCATCCGCATCCAATCCACTGAAATATTCGACTGCGCCGATGGATGGCGGCGAATTCCATGGCCGCATGTAATGATCTGTACTCAACCCCACGTTAACACCTGCCCCAATAATTGGACTGTTGACAATAGGATTCATCGTCGGTTTTGTACCGGTCGTATCGATGTAGAGCGGCACGTTGTTCGGATAATATTTGTTGTTCGTAGAATCGGAAGTGCTCCATGTACCACCTGAATCATTTTGCACAATCTGGCTTGCCTGGCTTGTTTGCTTCGTATTTATTCCAAGGTTGTTTTTAACGTAACAGTGGAATGTAGGATAACTGCCCAAAACAAGCATCGGCGCGATATATCCTGCATCCTGGTTGTTCGTACCAGTATTATTCAAAATATAGGAGTTGCATGCAGATGTGTACGTCCCGAATTGTGCATTGTCAAGTCTCACACTTACCGTGCCAAATGCCTGTCCCTGTGTTTTGATGTTATCATAAAAATATACATCTCGTGTAGTCGCAGTTAACGTAGCACAGTATGCTCTCATGATGTAACCTTTTTCATTCTGTTGATAAATTCTATAAGCGGTTGCATTACCAAAAATGAATATTGCACCGACGTCGCCGGAGTTTGGATTTGTATTCGTTCTGCTGATATACCAGTCATGTGCATTGAGCCGAAAGAAAACGCCGTTGACCTGTCTTCCTTCAGTAGCGGTATTTGTGATAACTATCCTTGATACAACCGCACTATCAATAAAATTATTCCCGTTAAAGATTTGTCCAAAACTACCGAGCCATAGCGCGCCACAGTTGTCCAGTTTAATACTATCGTACACCGTTCTGTATAAGGTTAAAGTGGCTGTCGTTCCGGCATACGTGGTACCCATGTTAGATGAGTTGGTGAAATCGCCGGTAACGTTTGATCCATAAAGATTTTGCAGCGTATCATCCTGATTGTGTGTTCCTCCCCACTGAATTGCAGTACCGGTTATACTACTAAAGTTTACATTTTTCAATTTGCACGATGTTAGCGTGCTAAGGGTGAGCTTGCCTGTCATTGTATACCTCGATGTCAGTGGAAGAATCACTATCCCCGTAAGATTGGAAAGTGTGCCGCCGGTATAACTTCCATCCGTAATAAAAATCGTATCTCCACTAACAAGTGTTCCCATGGATGTTTTGCTGAACGTGCCACTACCTGTTCCAAGAATTAAGTTGCTCCAATACCTGCCTGTTTTCGGATCATGATGGTGAATAATATATCCATTTAATGGATTCATATTTTTTTTAACACCAACGGCCAGTTCAATGAATAAACAAAAAAGAAAGAACATCACGAGCATCTTTTTCATGTTGATAAAGTTTTATGAAGGTTTAATAGTTATCAAAACAGAGATATCGTTCCCATTACTGGGATGATATCTTTAAAATTCAAAATGTCAAGCAATGGCAAATGTGTATCCATAACGAGTGTAACACTCACTATGCAGTTCGAATGTTTTTTTACAGTCAGGGAACTTTCAAAGGGAAGGATGGCGACTATTAAAAGAGATGAAAAAGGTAGTTATATATTGGTCGCCGGTCAATATGTGTAAACATGTAATTTCATAAACGTGATGATTTGACCAACAACCGCGTTGATTTGGCGCATGATCGTGCCGAGAAAATTTTTTACTGATCGATTTGATTATATACTTATCGAATAACAATGGCTTTTGCTCGAATTCTACGCTAGCCAAAGCACGTCGTAGTTTGCTATCGTATCCATTCAACTGCGGGCACATGTAGGATATAAAATGTTATTCACGAGATCAAGTCTGACGATTCGTTGATATGTCTTTTGTGTATGCAATTCTTTAATCAAACTTTCGTGAAATCAAAAAATAAAAAGATACCATGAAATGCACTGAAGTGAGTTGCGGAAAAACTCCGCTTGTTGTTGTCGAAGAAATTGTTCAAAAGAGAATCGATGGCCCTGGAAATAAAAAAACGAACGATGTCGCTTGAGCAAGTTCGAGGGAGCTAAGAAGAAATTGAATGAGTACCCGGGACGGGGGTACTTTTAAGCTTCTCTTATCTTATCTCAATTAATTTTACTTATCTTACAGAACCCTTTACTGTAAAGGCTTTCAGAGGAATTAAAATTTTATTACTACTTTTAAAAATAAAAAAAAGCGTCCCCTAAATGCACCCCTACTAAGTTCGTCCCCTTCACGGATCCCTAAAATAAATGAATAATGGCAACGGCTAGTTTTGTTTTAAAAGAGCCAGGAAAAAAAGGCTATTCGCTGGTGTATCTAATGTTCAGATATAATAATTACAGGCTGAAATATTCGACAGGGGAGAAAATTCCTCCGAATTTTTGGAATCCGGAAAAGCAAAGAGCGAAAGAAACACGACAGTTTCCTTTGTATCCGGAATTTAATGCGCGTCTTCAGCAGATCGAAAATCACATATATAATCTTCACCGGAAATTTTTAAATGACGGCCTCTTCCCGACTCCGGAAATGTTAAGAATTGAGCTTAACATTAAACTTTTGAAGAAAAAAGAACTGATTAAGAATGATTTGGTAGTATTTGCCGATTCATTAATACAAATTTCTTCAAAAAAACCAAATACAATTAAGCACTATAAACAAACGGTTCGAATACTGAAAGAGTATGTGACATTGATAAATAAGCCAATTCTTTTTGAAGATATAAATCTCGAGTTTTATGAAAGGTTTATCAGGTTTTGCACGGCGAAACAGTTTGGCACGAACACTATCGGAGGGCTAATTAAAAATATAAAAGTGTTCATGAACGAGGCTTTCGATAGAAAACTCACTGAAAATATTGAATTTAAAAACAGGAAATTTAGAACAGTTGACGAAGACGCGGAGACTATTTATCTATCGAGAGACGAAATTCAAAAGCTCTATGATCTTGATTTAGATTCAAATCCGAGGCTTGCGAGAGTAAGAGATTTATTTATAATCGCATGTTATTCCGGACTAAGGTTTTCAGACCTTGCACAATTAAAGGAAGAAAATTTTAATTCAGAACGACTAAAGATTCAAACTGAAAAAACAGGCGAGCTTGTAATTATTCCATTACATCCATTGGTCAAGCACATTCTTAAAAAGTATAACAACAAACCTCCGGAAATTATCAGCAATCAGAAAATGAATGAGTACCTTAAACAGTTAGGCGACAAAGCGAAAATAAATCAGAACGTTTTGGTACATTTTACACAAGGCGGAAAAAAGATCGCAAAAACTTACCCAAAGTTTGAATTGATAACAGTTCACACTGCAAGACGTTCGTTCGCCACAAATGCTTATTTAAATAACGTTCCAGCCATCTCAATAATGAAAATAACAGGTCATCGAACGGAAAAGTCTTTTTTAAAGTACATTAAGATAACACAGGAAGAGAATGCCAATAAATTAATGGATCATCCTTTTTTTAACTAAACTTATTTTCTCATGGATATTCTAACCGCGGAAAATTCTAAATCTGAATCCAATCACGAAGCGATTGGATTAGGCACTACTGGCGGACAAAAGGATGTGATGCAAATGATAAAAGAATTTCTTCCAGACAGTGAATACAGAGAATTATTAAGAAGTGAGGATGAGAACCTTCATCTATTAATAGCTCTAATTGAAAAAAGATTTATTGATATTGAGCTCAAACTCTACAGAAAAAAAGGAAAACAGTTTCCTGACTTACCACAAAAAATGCTCATACTTCATACGCTGGGATTAATGGAGATTATCAATGGCAAGGATATCAAAACAAAGGATAAAGCGGAACTGCTCTCCTTACTGTTGGGAGAAGATCAAGATAACATAGAAAAAACGTTATCACATTATAATGACGAAAACAATCGATTAAGAAAAGAAAAAACGTATAAGTATGTCTTTGAAAAATTTAAAGAATTGGGCTTAAACGATGATTCATTGAAAGTCGAAAGAATTTATACTGATATAAAAAAGAAAAAAAAGTAATTCGTCAAAATCCATAACGGATTGCGTGAATAATTGATGGCAAAAGCAGGATTATTATCCTGCTTTCATTTTTGCCATCTTATACATAGAGCTGTGCGTTAGTTGAAGTTGGGAAAACTTTAGAAAGGGGCAACCTCTTGATTAACCCCTTTGCTCCTTTTTTCTTCCTTTGTTTCTCAATGATAAAAAATGCAACAAATTTTTCTTTCCGGAATAAATGTAGATGACTTGGTCGAAAAAATTACCCAGGTAATCGAAACGAAGTTTGATTTGCTTAGCAAAACAAAATTTGTAAAACCTGACCTAAAATACGTTTCACGATTTGAGGTCGCCCGAATGCTTAAAATTTCCCTTCCTACACTTCATGACTGGACCAATCTTGGCCGACTGAAAGCTTACAAGATCGGTCGAAGAGTATTGTATAAAGCGGATGAGATAGATGAGGCAATTACGAAAATTTCAAATTTAAAATTTAGAAAAAGTCTGTAGTAAATACATGTTCTCATTTGTCATGAGAGGATCAAGAATAAATATTTGATAGCTGCCTCTATCCAATATCCTTGAAAACCCCGCCGGAGGCAAAATAGTTTATTGCATATAATATTTTGAATGAAAACAATTTTTGATTTCTAATAAACTCTGTAAAACCACTCTATGCATTTGCTTGCGGCCGAATTTATGGGTAAAGGGGAGGTAGCCCGAGTAAGCTTTAAACGGCTTTTTCGCCATAACGATATCTGCTTGTATTGCCGTTCGGATGGTTGCTTTGAAATTATTCGTGTACGTTTTCAAAAGTCCCGAACGGTGTTAAAAGAGGGTAAATTAATTTCTTATTTGGAAAAAGAATATTACCCAAAAGGTGAAGATTGGGGGAAATTTGAGTTCTGTGTAACAGATCGCGTTAGAGCAATCGCCCGGTTTAACGCCTTGGCTAATTCATTAAATTATAAAATAGTATTAACTGAATCTGATCTGCCATAGTCGCGACATGCGCAGGTGCTTAAAATTAATATTCCATGAAGTATGTGTCAACGAATTTAATAATCAAACCCAATAATGAGCTATGTCCAATTGTCGGGCATGAATTAAGGGCCAGCCGTCTAGTATCACGCTGGCACTAACCCCAATATTGGGGACCCCTTTTACAAAGATTTACAAAACGAGTACAAGTCTAAAAAAATGAATTTTTTTGAACCAGAAAATGATAATGCGAACTTTTCATCGGGAAATATACCGTTTGAAAAAGATGAATTCGTGAGACTACTTGAGGAAACCCTAGAAAAGATTTTGCGTAAATATCTTACCCCCGACATATTAAGTTACCTGTCATTAAACGTAATTAGTCTTTCGAAGAAAATTAATAATGTAAATGACTTGATGAATATAAAAAGTTTAACTCATTTGTTAGGAGTAAGCAGACAAACAATTCATAACTGGAAAAAGAAGGAAAAGACGAGAAAGCTGATCGAACCTTTTGTTCACAAAGTGGGGAATCTGATTCTTTACGACCCGGTTGGCATTTGTCTCGTTCTTGCGAAAAACGAGGAAAAATTTGCTTGTAGAAATTACAGCGAGTTTCTCGACCCCTGGAAAAATACCGAGGACTATAAATACAAATTGATAAAGGCGAAGATTGCCGGAAATCAAATAATACCGGACAATGAATTGGATTTTTATTATAAGCAATGTGAGATCAGGGGAGACGAAAATATTTTAAAAAAAAGACTTCAAAAATAAAATACTATTTTATTTAGCATTAAAACTAAATTAATTAGTATATTTGTTGTGGTATATTTTAGGAAGGTGGTTTCCTATCTTTAAGAAATGGACGTTCTCACAGCGGAACAAAGAAGGAAGAACATGCAGGCAATCCGAAGTAAGGACACAAAAGCGGAATTGGCCATTGCAAAAGCTCTTTGGGCAGAGGGATATCGTTATCGTAAAAATAATAGATCTGTTTTTGGAAAGCCTGACCTCACTTTTAAGAAATTAAAAATTGCAATTTTTATTGATAGTGAATATTTCCATGGTAAGGATTGGGAAAAGCAAAAACATCGTATAAAGACCAACAGAGAATTTTGGTGGAATAAGATAGAAGGAAATATGAAACGAGACATATTAGTTATTAACAGATTGAAAGGTGAAGGGTGGATAGTTTTACGGTTCTGGGATAAGGAAGTCCTTAAAAATGTAGCAAATTGCGTTAACAAAATTGAAGAGGTTATTAATTTCAGTAAAAATGATAACTAAGTATTCTGATCTGCGAACAAAACTTAATATTGAAATTAGTAGTAAGACGGATGGGGAACTTGCCCATCTTACACATTATCTTCAAAATCATAAAAACGGAGTATCACAATATTTCAAGCCTTCAGCAACAAGATATTTGAAGCGACTATATGAAGAATTGTGTCTTGAGGAAAATCCGGATTTTCAAAGTTTGTTTCCGATTAAATGGGATATACCTTTTCCACCCCCAGAAAATCCAAAGTTCAAATTCATAGATTTATTTGCCGGAATCGGCGGTATCAGATTGGCTTATCAAAGTCTTGGTGGCAAATGTGTGTTTACGAGCGAATGGAATAATTATGCAAAAAAAACTTATGAAGTAAATTTTGGGGAAGTTCCTTTTGGTGACATTACGAAAATAAAAGAATCGGATATCCCTGATCATGATTTATTACTTGCAGGTTTTCCATGCCAGCCATTTTCAATAGCCGGAGTTTCAAAAAAGAATGCACTTGGCAAGGCACATGGCTTTCTTGATGAAACTCAGGGCACATTATTTTTTGATCTGGCAAGAATAATCAAGCATAAAAAGCCAAAAGCTTTTATGCTGGAAAATGTGAAGAACCTGGTATCGCATGATAAAGGCAACACCTTTAAAATAATTTCAAATACCTTAAAAGAACTTGGCTATACAATTCACAAACAGGTTTTGGACAGTAAACATTTTGTACCGCAACATAGGGAGAGAATAATTATAGTTGGATTTCGTCAGGATATCTTTAACGGCGAAGAAAAATTTGAATTTCCAAAACTACCCGAACCAATTAAAAAAATTCGGGAAATTCTTGAACCGAAGCCTGACAATAAATATACTTTATCAAATCATCTATGGAATTACTTACAGAATTATGCTAACAAACATAAGGAAAAAGGAAACGGATTTGGATTCGGTCTTGTGGATTTAGAAGGCATCTCAAGAACCATTTCTGCAAGATATTATAAAGACGGTTCTGAAATATTAATTCCACAAAAAGGGAAAAGTCCAAGGCGTTTAACTCCGCGTGAATGCGCAAGACTACAAGGTTTCCCGGATAAATTTTTGATTCCGGTTTCCGACACTCAGGCTTATAAACAATTTGGAAATTCTGTGACTGTTCCGCTTATTCATGCCGTTGCAAAAAAAGTAGTAAAAGAACTTTTAGCCAATAAATGAACCTCGCACAGCTGCAATCTGTTTTTGCAACTACCGGTTGCCAGAAAATCTATGTAAAAAAATTGTCTCCAAACGATAACTCAAAAAATCAAGTTTATTTAGGTGGCAGTTTTGAAATCTTGAATATCTTCCCAATTTCTTCCATTGAAACTGAAGCTGCCGGTGATTGGAAGAGAGAAAGATTTAAAGCTTCAATCAATTTTAGTTGGATTGGCGAAGATGGCAATATCTATCCTGCGCCAAATTCTCAATTGATTTTATATCCGAAATATCCGGAAGTACGGTTTTCCGGATTTCTTATAAAATGTGAAAAGCCTCCATCTGAATTAATGACACAGCGTCTGGCTGATAGATTACTATTTTTATCAGTGGCCGATACTGGAAGAATACTTGGTTATATTGCTTCACCTTCATCATCATTAGCGGAAGAATTTGAACAACTGTCTATAAGGGAAGAACTTGGAGTCTTCAAAGTCATTGAATTTCCACAAACTGCAAATAATAGACAAAGACTGATTGAGGAATTAAAAAGAATACACCAGTTGGGCTGGATTATTTCAAAACGTCTTGATAGAAATGGCATTGTTTTACCCTGCGTTTCTTCAAACTGTGGGGGATATACATTGGAAGCAGAATTAGGCATAAGGCCGAACGGCTTTTCAGAACCAGATTTTCTTGGTTGGGAGATTAAACAATTTGGTGTAGACAATTTTGAAAAACTAAACAATGCCGTAATTACTTTAATGACGCCGGAACCCACTCAAGGGTTTTATATAACTGAAGGCGCTGAAGCGTTCATCCATAAATATGGTTACGATGATATGAAAGGAAGAGCAGATAGAAAAAATTTCGGCGGTATTCATAAATCAGGTAAAAGGCATAAAACTACTGGGCTCCAACTTGAACTTGTAGGTTTTGATCCGGCATCAGGTAAAATCAGAAATTCAAATGGAGTGATTGCACTCATTGACAAGGAGGAGAATATTGCAGCATCATGGAGCTTTTCAACATTGCTTTTACATTGGAACAGAAAACATAATCAGGCATGTTATGTACCTTCACTATCATCTACGGACCCTGAAAGAAAATATCAATATGGAAATAAAGTTGTTCTTGGAGCCGGAACAGATTTTCAACTTTTCCTAAAAGAAATGTCGGTTGGGAATATTTATTATGACCCAGGAATTAAGATGGAAAATATCTCTGCCAAACCAAAAATAAAAAAGCGTAGTCAATTTCGTATCAATTCCAAAAATATAAAAAACCTATATAGAGTAAATGAAATTGTAAGTTTAGAAAGTTGATACTTTATTTATTAAAATAATGTCTAGTAAAAATGACCAAGTTAAAATATTCATTTAGGGAAGCGGCAGTAAAAATTCTTGAGAGATTTTCGGAGCCTAAAACTGCAAAACAAATAACTGATGTTGCTATTGAAGAAGGTTTGATTGAAACTGCAGGGGCAACGCCTGAAGCAACAATGGCTGCACAAATATATTTGGATATAAATAATAACAAAAATACTCAATTCAAGAAAATAGGACGAGGTCTTTTTACTTTGATTACAAAAAAAGAATCCGCCAATTCTCCTCATGTAATAATATATAATCAAAATGAATTAGTCCAGAAAAGCCTAAAGGAAAGATTGCACCAAATGGATCCATTTCAGTTTGAATATTTGGTTGCCGATTTGTTAAAAAACATTGGTTATGAAAATGTAAAAGTAACTAAAAGAAGTGGAGATAAGGGAATAGACATAGTTGCGAACCTAACAGTTGGGGGAATAACGAATGTGAACAGCGTAATTCAAGTAAAAAGATATGCTCCACATAATAAAATTGATGGAAGAATTATCGCACAACTTAGAGGAAGTTCAGAAGTCGATCAACGAGGCCTTGTGATCACAACTTCAGAATTTCAGAAAAGTGCTATTGAAGAAGCAAAAGCGCCCAATAAAATGCCCGTGTCATTGATAAATGGAGATAAACTAATTGAATTATTGATCAAATATGGAGTAGGTATCAAAAAGGATCAATTAACAATTCTATCAATTGATGATCAATATTTCGAGAATGACTCAGGTACAAATGAAAAGAAAGAAGATGCAGAAAAAAGCAGGTCGATTTGGCCTTTGCCAGGAGGAGTGGATAGCTACATTGATACTTTAAACAAACTGCTCGAAACAATAATTGATGGGACAAACGATAAGAAATCATTAATTAATTGGGTTATTAAGAATTTTGAAAATGTAAAAAGTGAAAAGACTTCGTGGGGTTATATTAATGTACCGCGAAATATGGGATTAATAGAATTCAAAGATGGGAAATGTGGCTTAACAGAAGCTGGAAGGCATTATTTAGCTTCGAAAGATCTCAACTTGCTTTACGACGTAATATCAAAAAACATCCTCGCTTTTGATGATATCTACGAATATTTAAAAACTGCCAAAGAACCACAAAATGAAGAACAGATATTACAATACTTAAAGGAAAATTTTGATATAGAGTGGAGCACCTTTGCTCAAGTAAACTTTAGGCTACTCTGGCTTGAAAATTTAAAGAAGGTAAAAAGTACGGAGTTAGGTTATGTTATATATTAATTGACTATTAAATGCACACTTTTAAAATTGTAATTCATTTTTAAAAATAGTCTTTAACAAAAAGCAGTTCGTCATTTTAAATATGGTTTATGCGAATTTTTAGCGATTTCGATAAAACTGTCATTAAGCAAATTCGGAAAAGCTGCGGCGATAATGGATTGTTTAGGGTGCAGGATGTAATTGCAGCCTTGTTACCAAAGGACTATTCAGCGCGGATTTTTGTTGATGAAAATGCAGGAATCTCTTCAGAAGGAATCAAGCAATTTCGATTGCTCATAACGTACGAAAACAGATTTAGAGATAAAATAACGTTAAGAGTCCAACACGATTTATATCTGTTCTTTGATCTTTTTGAATTTTTGGAAAGAGAGGGATTTATAAGTGTTTTTAGCGCTGCTAATTTTACTGAAGTCAATATTAATAATGTGAAGGAGAGTGAAACGACTTCCAAAGTGATAATCTTTAACGATCAAAAGAGATACGCGCTTTTTGACAAATTCTTTTATCATTTCAACGCCAATGAGGCCTTAAACGATTTAGTAGAGCATAAGTTTATTGTTAAGGAAGATCGTCATAATACCTTATCCCGAAAAATTTCTTATTGTTCTTTGGTGATCGCCATCATCGCTTTAGTTATATCAGCTTACAATGGCTGTAACAGAAATCTGAAGCCAAATACCCTCATATTAGATTCGACATCAAGAAAGGAATTCATTCAAGAATTGAAATCAAGCCTTGGACAAGTTCAAGACTACCCAAAGAAAATTAGTGACACAGTCAAAATCCACGACACAATTGTCAAAAAAAATATAAAGAAATATAAATAATTATCATTTACTGTAAGATATTCAGTCAATAGATTCTAGCAACTTTTTCATGTTGTGATTTACCCGATGAATTTTATTTAGTATTAATTCATGAACAGTATCTTTTGCTATGAAAGAATTTAAAATACTTTCAATTGATGGTGGAGGCATTAAGGGTTTATATAGTGCATCAGTTCTTGCGAGAATTGAAGAGAAAACTAACAAGAAAATAGGGGATTATTTCGATATGATTTGTGGAACTTCAACCGGTGGAATTATTGCATTGGGATTAAGTTTAGGGATTTCAGCTCAAACACTTGCGGATATATATTTCACCAAGGGTGGCGAAATATTTCCATCTTCGAAATATGAATTTCTAAGATTGTTTCAAAGAAAATGGCAATTTATCAAGCAATTGCTTTTGTGGGGTAAATTTTCTATCTCGCCATTATCGCAAATACTCGAGGAAACGTTTGGAGAAAAGACTATGGAGGAATCTAGCAATCTTTTATGCATTCCAAGTTACAATTTGATAAAAGGCGAACCTAGAGTTTTCAAATTTCCCCACAAAGAGGGAGATTTTTTTATGGACAAAAACCTAAAGATGAAAGACGTTGCTCTAGCTACCTCCGCAGCACCAACTTATTTACCAATTCATGAACTTAATAATGTTTTATATGCGGATGGAGGCCTTTGGGCTAACAATCCGGCTTTGTGTGGAATTGTCGAAGCGTTAGAATATTTTGTTGGTCCGGGGAAACAATTCGATTCCTTCAACATGCTTTCCATTGCAAGCGTTACTCAACCCAGTGGATGGATTTCGACTTCCAAAAAATCCAGGTCTTTTAGACATTGGGGCAACAAATTGTTTCAGTCATCGATGGATGGTCAATCCTATTTTCACGATTTTTTTCTAAATCATATCATTAATAATATCGAGCCTAAAGGATCTTATGTTAGAATCCCATCACCAAAATTGTCTAAAGAACATATTGGTATTATCGATATGGATATTGCACACGCTAACGCATTAAAAACTTTAAAAAGCTTTGGCGATCAAGACGGGTATCACTATGCAATTCATAAAGACGTCTTAGCCTTTTTTAAAGAGCCAAAGATTTACAAAACAAAATAAACAACACAAATTCCTATGGCTATAAATGAAGAGCAACTAATTTCCTGGTCCAAACCGGTGAGTTCTACAGAAGATCAAAAATGTCAAAACGCAATAATTAAGGTCACCGAAGCTATTAGAGCAAAATTCAACTCCAGTGTCTCTATTTTCTTGCAAGGTTCTTATCGAAATAATACAAATGTTAAAAAGGATAGCGACGTTGATATTGTTGTTCGCCATGATGGGTATTACTATTATGATCTTCAAAGACTTTCCGAATCAGATAAATTACAATACGAAAAAACAAAAAGCCCAGGCAATTATCCCTTTATACAATTAAAAAGTGATGTGCTTCAAGCCCTCACAACTGCATTCAATAACGACGCTAAGCCGCGAAATAAATGCATAGAAGTTACCGGCAATTCAAATAGAATTACGGCTGATGTCATTCCATGTTTTCAGCACAAAAGGTACATTACATTAACGGCTGTAGAAGCAGAAGGAATACAGTTTTATACAGATCAGCTCGAAAAAATAATTAGTTTCCCAAATCAACATTACGAAAATGGAGTTGCGAAAACGAATAATACGGGGCGCATGTATAAACGCACAGTTCGAATTCTTAAAGTATTAAGAAACATGTTAATTGCAGAAGGGAAAATCACAGAAAACCTAGTTTCTTCTTTTTTTATTGAATGTTTGGTTTACAACGTTCCTAACATTTCGTTTATGACCGGCGAGTATAAGCAAACTTTAAAAAATGTGATAAGTAAGATTCAAACTGATATGGAAACAAGTTCCACCGCAGAAAAATATGTAGAAGTTAGTGGATTAAAATGGTTGTTCGGCGAAAATCCAAAAAGACCTCCGTCAAATGCCTCTGAGTTCGTGAATAAATGTTGGCGCGTTGCTGAGTTTTAATAAGCATCGCTGATTGGCATTAAGAAATGAAATTTCTGTGACTTTTTTCCATTGGTTAATTTATCTTTTTGGAATAACCTGCTTAGGTAATTCAAAATATTATTCCGAAAACACTAAAATTTACGACTGCAATGAAATTCTAAAAATTATCCCCCAAAACTAAAAATTCCTCATAAACATTTAGTTTAAAGGCATTTACTCTTATTAAGTACCCGGGACGGGCCGTTTTTCCGCTGACTCGAATGTTATTAAATTGAGTACCTTGAAGAACAAATTATTAAACCGTAATGAAAATCAAAAAAATTGAAGTAAAGAATTATAAGTCACTGGTTGATTTTCAAATGGTGGATTTAAAACCTTTCTGCGCATTTGTCGGACCAAACGCATGCGGTAAGAGTAATATTTTTGAAGCCCTTGAATTTGCCAACTTTGCTTTTCGTTACGGAACAGAGGCACCGAGATTTTTTGGGGGAAGAGATAATATTTTTTCATTTAACCAGAAAAGAAACGTCTATTCAGAATTGCCTAACAATCAACAAAGTTTTCGGTTTGATTTCGATGATGGAATAGACATAAATTTTTATTTAAACTATTCATTTGATGAAAACGAAAGAAATCCGGTCCATAGTTCTGGTTCTCTTCCAAATCCGAATACTGATATTCTTCAACTTGATGCTTTTCAAATCAGAAATTTGGAAAAAAGAAGGGAATTTAACTTCAAAAATCAGCAACGACTGGCTGGATACGGTGGGGAATATGAACAGTTCGTCGATAATTTTTTCAGATTGTTTATTGGCAATAAGAGCTTGGTGAGGATTTATGATTCACCGAGCTATTTTTCAAAAACGCTTAAACAGGATGGGAGCAATTTGCCCCCGGTTTTGGCGCGAATTTTTGAAGATACAAATAGAAAGGCTGAATTTATCGAATGGTTGCGAATACTAATTCCCGAATTTCATGATATAGAACTTAAAGAGTCTGCCTCCTATGAGCAATTTGATTTTCTCATTTATGAGAAATTTACAAAGAAGCCGTTCACACGCGATTTGATATCTGATGGAACATATAATTTAATTACTTTGCTTGCTTGCGTATATGAAGGCAACGCACCAAAGTTTTTGTGTATTGAAGAACCTGAAAATGGACTTCATCCGGAAGCTATTAAGTTAGTTATCGATTTTTTCAGAGAGCAGACTGAGGATCATGGCCACTTCATTTGGTTAAATACTCACTCGCCTACTTTGGTGAGATGTTTGGAAATAGATGAAATAGTTTTGGTAAATAAGATCAATGGAGAAACAAGGGTCAAGCAATTGACGGAACAAAATAAAGTTAATATTAAAACCGATGAAGCATGGCTTTCTAATGCTTTAAATGGAGGAGTGCCATGGTCCGCCTTGGAATAATTTGCGAGGGTAAAACGGAACAAATTCTATTCACCTCCAGGAGATTTACGGAATTACTTAGAGACTTGAATATTTTTCTAGTAAACGTAATTGACGCCGAAGGTGCTGGCAATTTATTGCCGCATAATATTGACGGGTATATCGAAAGTTTAGAACTTGAAGGTGCTGAAAAAATTTTAATAGTATCAGATTTAGACGGTGACGCCTGTATTACCAGTGCTAAAAAAAGAGTAGGGGCAAGGAGACAAGATGATATTGTTATTGTAGTAAAAGAAATTGAAGCGTGGTTCCTTTGTTGTAGTGGAACTTTGGGTGAGTTGCTGAATGTTCCAGATTTTAAATTTGATTCTCCCGAAAATGAAAATGATCCTTACGCTACGATCAATGATTTGCACATACATCATAAGGGTCAGGGAATAGGTCGAAAAAGTCATTCAGGAAAAATCAAGTTGATTTATCGTCTTCTAGAGCACAACTTGAATTTAAGCGAAGCATTAAGGCATGACAACTGTGCAAGTGTGAATTACTTTTTTAAGAAAATAAAACAAATAGGTGCTGCAAATTAGAGCGTAGTAATATTAGTTGTTGAGCGTTCATGAACCTTTTCCGTTGAAAAGCTGTGTTTTCGAAAACAATTTGCTATAATTCAAAAATGTTTTATAGTTGTCGCTGAATCCATCGTGTTGGATTACTGGGAAAGGTTGGCATACAAAGAAATTTCCGGTGCCATTTAGTGCTCGGTCAATGTGTAAATGATCAGGAATATTTAGAAAAGTCTCATAGAAACCTGATGAGATAATATAAAATGTAAGTCCCGAAAAATCTGTTACTGTTTTATCTTTTTTTATATGGCCTTCGTAGATGCTCGCTAAATAGAGATCGAATTTTTCAGGTTTATTGTCCAAAAAATAATTAAATGCACCATTTGATGTAAAGTGCAAATCGTCTTCTCCGATCAAAATTTCTGGTAAGTTTCGATCAAATGCGTACTGAACAATCTGTTTGTGGGCGCTTGAGATCCCTCGACAAGTCAAAATCGAATCAACAATGCCGCTCCAAATTGTGTATTGGGTTATATTTTGATTAGCCAATTCGATTTGCAACAAAGCTAGTCTGTCAATTCGATGTGGTAGATGGATAATGTTTATGTTCATCCTAAAAAATTAAACTAAAGAAAATAGAAGGACGTTAATTCTACAACACAATTATGTCGGAGCGAGGTTTTGAACCCCTGAATTGATCCCCAAAATTTAACTGATTTATACCAAATTGATAAATAGAGGTTTGTGAGAAGATGAGTACCGAGGAGGGGAGCCTGTTTGAATCACTCCAAGCTTTTTTATCTGTGCTTGACACCGTTATAGATCGTCAATAATCAAAATTCAATACCAGAATTGCCAATCCCTCATCCGTAAAATTAAAATCCGAAGCAGAGTTAAATGTTGAAATATACATCAATATTGAATGGCACATCCAAAATAAACTCAGCCACTACGCCTTGCTACTAAACCTTTTCTGATGGTCTGTACTCTAACAATCTCTTCCGCTGACAGTCCAAGACCAGCGTGTAAAAGATTCAGGTCTGAAACGTCAAGTATTTCCCCAATATTATTCTTCTTCTTGAACGAAACACAGAAATCTGGAAATTGAATTTTTGGACTTACTTTATAAGGAATTGGAAGCATCTTAAATTCGGAAGGTGTTAATTCCAAAACTCCTCCTCCATAAACACGACCGTTTAACTCAGCAAATGTCAACGTTAGCGAATTATAGAAAGAGTAAATCAACGTCTCTATATCCACTTGCTCATGTACGTCTACAACGTAGGCTGCATCAGTTACCAGAACACCTGCATCATTTTTAAGGAATTTGGGGTATTCGTGCACTCTGCGAAAAAAAAACGCGTCGGATGCTTTTGTTATATTTGGAATAACGAACCACTTTTTCCGATTTGAACATTTGTAACCTCTGTTAATTTCGTCTCGTACACCCTGCTGCAAATAGCGTTTAACGCCCGCCGAAAATTTTGTGATGGGCTGTTCTGGGAAGTTTAGTACTTTGGAAGGTTTATCACTTCTTACTAGCGCTTTCAAATCATCGCCCGTGAAGGTTACTCCACCGTTAACCGAAAAACCATTTTGAATGATTGCCTTTGAATATTTCGATAATTCAAATCGTTTCTCAGTCTCACGGTCTATGATAAAAAAGTTATTCGCAGCAGTAACAATGCCTGGTTTCGAGCTACAATAATCCTGCATGCGACCTAGCTTTGTCTTTAATTTATTCAAAAAACTGATGTCCTCGGATGCTAAGCTGTGATGACTCCACTTGGTTTCGGATTGGACGAGAAGAGTATTCTGACTAATTTGGAATTCACCTTTCAGTAGCTCGTTCTTGGATGTTATGTCTGTGAAATAAAGGCCTTTCGACTCGTGAGACCTAAATCCAAAAAGAATTATAGTGTGCTGGCCTTTACACTCAAAAATCAATTCACGAAACGTAAATATTTCTATGCGCTGAAATTTGCTGAACAGAAATTCCCGCAACTCTCTTGAATAATTTGTTTGAAGCAAATCAGATGGCAGTACAAAAGCGAGAACTCCACTGTCATCAAGCATGTCAGAACAACGTATAACAAATGAGGGCCAAATATTTCGAACTCGCTGATTTTTTAGGCCAGCGTTTTTATGGATGGAACTACATGCCTCCAATTGCCACTTGAATAGCCGAGATGTTTTTATAAACGGTGGGTTCCCCGCGATAATGGAGAATTTATTATCGTTACCTCTTTGAAACTTTAGGAAGTCCTGCGCCAAGAAGCGATACTGACAACGATCCAATTTGAATTGCTCGATGCTTTTCTTTGATTGAGTTATTGCCCGTTTTGACTTATCGACTGAATGAATTGAAACTTTTCTTATTTCTTTAGGAATCGTGAGCCTACTGTAAGCTCTTAAAAAACTTCCCTCGCCGACGCTCGGCTCGAGTACATTAACTTCACCTGACAAAGAAACATTTTTAAGAATATGATCAACCATAAACTCTGCCAAATATTGAGGCGTATAATAGGAACCAGTTCGTTTCTTATAACTCACTTTTTGCGAATTTCAGATAATTTATAAGGTTGAATTTTATCGCGACTATTCAAATGTTCTTTGACCTTGCCTAACAAAGATGATGCTTTCCTCAATAATTCTTTATCCTCTAACTCTGGCAACTTGTTCAACACGTAGGCGAAAAGATCGTTCTCCTGATTTTTCAAAGTAGCCTCTCTTCTTTCAAATATGAGTTGTGGGCGGTTTAGAAACAATCTTACCGCAATGTACCTAGCCGCCACGTTTTTGCCATGAATAAAAAATTCGTCCGTCTCGAAAATAGAGTCATAGTCAGTTACACTCGGATCAAGGTAACTCGGCTCGGCAACATTTGGGTTCGCGGGCCAATCGTTACTTTTAAATCGGTTGCATACCGGACAGCTGTAAAATAAATTCATAATATCATCGACCAGGTGCGCAAATTCCGCGCGTGACTTTGGCCTGAAATGATCAATATGAAAATTGTCAATCCCACCCCAATGATTATCTTGAATCGCACAATAAACACATTGCCGATAACATTCTTCACAAATTTGGGGCTTCCAATCGTTGTAATGACCGGAGGCAGGTTGATTTTCGGGGTTCTTTCGTATCAGCTTATATTTCATGGGGCACCCAACTTTTTATCAATCTCATCCTTTAATTTTCCAAGCTCGTCGATGTGATTCGAATAGTCATCGAGCCACCGTTTTCTATCATCGAAACCAGCACTTGGAAGTTCGAGCTTGGATTGAAGTGCACTTAATCTTTCCAATAATTCAGGCTCGTTTTCTCCAGCTGCAAATCGCTTCGATAGATGGTTAAATTCAGACAATTCCGCATTGTTGGAATCTAAAAATCTCTGAGCGGCTCGAATCATTCTTACCACAAGAATTGATGCCTCTTGTTTGTCAACCGTAATTTCACTTCGATTCATCATCGCCTCAAATTGATCTTGCCTTTCGAGCACGTCTGGATCATCAGAGTGTGTGGTAACCATATAAATCGGAAAATCCTTAAGTCTTTCCCGCAAGACCTTCACCAATTCAATACCCTTGTAGTGAACTGGCTCGCCTTCGGGAGTAGATTGATCATTCAACCTTTCATCTAGGATTAAGACACAAACCTCTTTATTCTGAATAAATGAGAAATAATTTTCGATGTCACGGAAAGGAAATTGCTCTATTACGGCGAGGTCGCTCCCCTGTTCGTTCAGACGAAGCTGAAGCGCTTTTCTCAATGTTCCGCTCTGATCAGGATTATCATCAATTATGGCAATCGTTGGCATATTATTTTAATAATGGCATCCAAATAGTAAACCTCGCGCCTTTTAAAACGGGATCTCTATCAAAACTTACAATTCCACCCAATTCATCAGTAATTGATTTTACAATTGTAAGTCCTAGTCCAGTTCCAACACTTTTACTCTTGTTCGCGCCAATCGTCTTTGTTGAGAAAAGAGGCTCGAATATTCTGTGCTCAAATTCTTTTGCAATTCCGGGGCCCGTGTCACTTACCCAAAAATGAAAGCCATCTTTGTTGTCGTGGACGTGTTTCTCAACGTATATGGAAACAATTCGTTCTCCTCCCTTAAGTAACGTCGCCGTATATGCGTTGGTCAGAAGATTTACAAGAATTGACTCTATGTCCATTGGATAAGTATTGGCAAAAAAATTATCTCCTTTCGTTTCAACTTTTATCGAGGAAGCTTCGAATGCAGGTTTTAATTCGGCAACGACGGTGCTAATAATTTTCTTTATGTTCGTCATACGCCGGCTTCTTTTTTCGCGCTGGACACGAGTAAGTGCGTAGGCTCCCCAAGCAGCAACTCGCTTGGAATTTCTCAAGGCTTTCTCCAGCTCCTCTAATGCACTTTTTAAGTTCGGCGGCTCTTGCTGAAGTTCGTCAATTGCAATTGAAACCGAACTCTTAACTTGAGTAATTGATGATTCGGTTTCGTGACCGAATACAGCAGAAGATATTCCCATAGTAGCAAGACCACTTAAAGTCCGTTGCCAATTTAACAAGTCTGCAATTGTTGTATCGACTTCCTTAAAGACGTTCGCCACTGTAGCAATAGATTTGACTAGGGGTTTTAAGAAAGTCTGTGGCTTGATATTTTTTTCGTCGTTCTCAATCGTGATCTTGATCTCATTCAAATCATTGCTTACTTCTGACAGTTGAGTTTTTATTTTTTCTGCATCTTCTTGAGAGTTTTTCTCCTTCTTGTTGTTACGAGCTCCCGAAATCTGAGGGTAAATTTTTGCACGATGGGATTCCAGCAACAGAACGGAGCCCATCACCAACGCTTTTAGTTCAGCAAATTCTGGCGATTCAACAAGGCCCTCACGTGCCGCACTATCAACAAGCTTGGGGTTTTTATCCCGGCTTATAAACACTGCACCTACTAATTGATTTGGGTTGACTGAATAGTCCTGCGCTCTGCCAATCCCAGCCGGATTGCGAATTTTCCTTTCACCAAGCTCCAACCAGTCAGCTCCAAATTGTGAGCTCGGAAACCCGTAAGGACGAACGGCAAAATTATCTCGATAAATTTTCACACCTGCATTATTATCAAGAAAGCTTCTCAGCGCACTTAGATTAAAGTTCGCGTTTGCAACGGACGAGCTATCTCGCAGAAAAAATAACAGCGTAATCGTTATTGGACCTAACGACAAATCTTCTGTAACGATTGGATCTACATCTCTCTTCGGTAAATCGTTCAATAAATTTTGCCATGCTATTTTATCGGTGTGTTCGTCCGAATTATACTTGTCTTTAATCGAGTACAGAATCTCTGAGCCCGAACCATCGTAGACAAGAGTAAGTTCAATTTCCGAAGACCTATAAAAATCCGAATCTACTTTTTTTGAAAACGCAGCGGAAATATCGTTTTTTAAGACTACGTCAAAATCAGCGATAGATTGAAACGGTGGAGTGAGGGCCGACAATTCGTAATACAAGCTTTCAACGTTTCGCAAACTCCATACTTGTCGCAGGCGTGTAATTCTGATTTCAGTTCCCGATTCGCTAACAGCGCCATCATGCGCCGGGATATTTATTGATGCCGGTTCTGTAAGTTCGATTTCGATGTCAAAAAACTCCTTTCCTTCAACATCAAATTCATCCCAATTAATTCTTAGTCCAATCAGACCATCTTCTTTAGTTTTCGTTATGAGTTCAAGTTTTGCGCCAAGTCGGTCAGTCGATATACGGCCAATTCCTTTTTCTCCTGTTTTACGTCTACCATGTTCGCTTAATTTTGATACGCGCTTCTCAGAATATCCAATGCGAAGCCAGCTGTTAAGAAGTTGGTTTCTATTCATACCGAAACCATTGTCAGAAACGCGAATAAGATCATTCCCATTTCTGCAAAGGACATCCACTTCGACATTTTGAGCGTCGGCATCATACGAATTTTTTACAAGTTCTATCAATGCCGTCGTATGATCTTTGATACTGTCCCGGCCAAGATGAATAAGCGTTTTTGCATCAATTGAAAATCGCTGAAACTTTTTATCTGTCTTCGCGAGTTCATTTGACAGCTTCAAAATCGAACGATAATCGGGTTCAGGGTTCCCCAAAAGATCTATTAGTTGGCGTTGGATGTCTATCGGTAAATCCATGTTTCTTTTTAAGCGTCGTTTAACCTGATGAAAATAAACGGTTTTTGAACTCGATGTAACGAGTACGAGTATTCGCAGGGCACAGATTGTTGATCGATTTAACCGGGCACGCTGAATGCTCAGAAAAGACTTATTGCAAAATAAGGAATTTATACGTGATCATGAGTTACCTCTCGAGCAGCTGTTTGGAAACTTTCAATCTGACCTTGTAGAAGCCATTTATGGTGTTGAATAAGGCTGTCTATTTAGTTGACGACAATTTTACAAATTTCATTAACAACTCGCCATACGATCGGACTTTTCGCCGGTTTCTACCAAGCTACGATGACAACCGGTTTTTACACAGTCTGTTTCGATCGCATATAGTATCACTTGAGGTGATTATTTTATGCATTTAGATATTCATGCATTTCTTATGTTCCTTTCCCGAATAACATTGTAAGGAATAAAAAAAATAAATTATTCGCTTCAAAAATCAAATAGGTTGAAACTATAACGTCTATGCGAGACCGAAATTTTGCGCTCGCTCCATATTTGAAAACAACGAATGAAACAATTGCCACCCACTATAGAAAAATAAAAATCAAACATCTCAATTAATGGATTCAGAAAAAGAATTACTTGACAGCCCCGGAAAGAGCCGGCGCGTGTGACGAAAAGCGTTTACTTTTATCTGTTTACATAGTTATACTTATTCTAACGAATAGGCACAGCCGAAGTCAGCCCGGTAGGAGATGCTCCTTCCGCCGGCGGGTTACTTTTCCAAATAGGACCTTATGCACCGCATATTCAAATATTCACCGCATCTTAACAAAAGTACCCCAGTTTGGCCTTTTACTCACTCCGTAAACTTTTTACAGGATCAGCCAATGCCGCCTTTATACTTTGATAGCTGATGGTCAGTAACGCGATCGCCAGCATCAGTACACCAGCCAGAACAAACACCTGCCAGCCGATATCGATCTTGTAGGCGAAACCCCGCAGCCACTGATTCATCCCGTACCATGCCAGCGGGAAGGCGATCAGCATCGCCAGCGCCACCGGTTTCAGGAAGTTCAGGGAAAGTTGCACCACAATACCGGCCACCGAGGCGCCCAGTACTTTACGCACGCCGATTTCCTTGGTCCGCTGGCCGGCCATGAACATGGCTAATCCAAACAGGCCCAGGCAGGAAATAAAGACGGCGAGGGCCGCGAAATAATTAGACAACCGGCTGATGACCTGCTCGCTTTGATAGAGTTTAGCGTACTCCTCGTCGGAAAACGTGTAACTGAAGGCGAAATCAGGGTTGATCGCCTTGTATATCTTTTCCAGCCCGGCCATTACGGGCCGGGTCTGACCGGCCTCCACGCGGACCAGGATGGTGCCCCACTTCGGGTTATCGACCAGCCGTATCACCAGCGGTTCGATGGCTGCGTGCATCGAATTGAAGTGAAAGTCTTTGAGCACACCGATAATGGTGCCTTGCTTGTTGCCCCACCACAGCGGTTTACCCACCGGGTTTTTGTACCCGATTTTCCTGACCGCGGCCTCATTCAGCAGGTAACTGGCCGAGTCAGCAAATGCCGTGGAAAAATCGCGACCCTCCGTTAGTCGCAGCTTTAATGTTTTTACGAAGTCATACCCTACCGAAGCATCCGCAAATACCGTATTAGATGAAGGGTCTTTTCCTGTCCACCCGATATCGCCGTTGGAGTGTGCGATCACGGTGGGCGATTCTTTCATTTTTGAAACCGATACAACGCCGCGTATGTCAGCGGCCTCCTGCTTAAACAAGTCAAACTTTTTTATCAGTTCCCCTTCCAACGGCAAATACACCAGGTTTTCGCGGTCATATCCCAGGTCCTTATGTTGCACATATTGTACCTGCTGGTAAATCACGATTACGCCGACAATCAGTATAACCGAAAGCGAAAATTGGAAAACGACCAACGTTTTTCGCAGGTAGGCAGCGGCCTTGCCCGAGGCAAACTTCCCGCGTAATACCCGCACGGGATGAAGGGATGACAAGAAGAATGCCGGATAGCTGCCCGCCACCAGACCCGTCAACACCAATAACCCTGACAACCACAACCAAAACGCCGGGCTCTCCACGGGCAGGGTCAGCTGTTTAGCAGTCAACACATTAAATGCCGGCAACAGGGCTATTAAGAGCAGGATGGCAATGACCACCGAAAAAAAAGTGACCAGAATGGCCTCACTCAGGAATTGCCCGAAAAGATACGCACGTGGCGCGCCGACAACTTTGCGAACGCCGACTTCCCTGGCGCGGCGGGCTGAACCCGCGGTCGATAAGTTCACAAAGTTGATACAGGCGATCACCAGGATAAACACTGCCACCCAACTAAATAAATGAACATATTCTATTCGCCCCCCGTCAATCTGTCCATTTTTGAAGGTGGAATGAAGATATTTTTCCGTGTAGGGTTGTAATACCAGCTCGGTATGCGTACCGGCTCCCTGGGCGGTATATCGGCTGACAAAATCTTTTATTTGATCCTGCACCTTGCCCGGGTCGGCATCGGTCCGCAACTGTATCAGGGTATAAGGACTTCTGCTTCCCCAGTTATGGACCCACGGATTTTCGGCTGTATAGGCCTTCCAGCTTCTCAGGAAGTCAAACTGCATTGACGAATTCGCCGGAATATTGTCAAAAACCGCGGTGATCAGCAGGTCCGTTTTGTTTTCAAACCGGATGGTTTTCCCGATGGCCTTGTCGCCGGACCCGAAAAATGTTTCGGCCATGCTCCGGGAGATCGCAATACTTTCGGGCCGGTCGAGGGCCGTTGCCGGAGT
>Ga0268264_10000664_pt1 | contig 40313 bp, 42 predicted proteins | sample KBSSwiS32_FD_190357 | JGI IMG/M metagenome (GOLD analysis project Ga0268264, IMG submission 190357) | Switchgrass rhizosphere microbial communities from Kellogg Biological Station, Michigan, USA - KBS Switchgrass S3-2 (SPAdes) (version 2) | ecosystem: Host-associated > Plants > Roots >... | reverse complement strand
TGCCGAGGTGGCTCCACTTCTACAATCACCACCGCGCCCACTCCGCCATCGGAGGCAGACCACCGATCACCCGGCTGACCAACGTCCCTGGACATCACAACTAGTTGGCATGATCTCTCCTCGGGAGTACGGCCACGTGGCGTGCCACTACGCGGCGGGACATGTTGGCCGTCGTGCGTGCGACGCACGACGCCGTACCGACTCGAGGCGATGCCGTGAACTGCCCATCGCCCGCGCCGCCCCGTTGCGTTCCGGTCGGCAGGCGTTACTCGTATCAACTCAAACGAGGAGAGATCCCTTGCGGAACCAGACGCCAGCATCAGTCCCCCCACGGTCGCCCCCGGGAGACGAGCTTCGAGCTCACACCTGTCCCGTGCAGACCTACTCCTCACCATCGCGAGGTGTCAATGACGCGTCTGGGCCGCGACGGTGACCTGCCGACGCAAGGAGCCAAGTCGGCCGAACCGCTCCTGTGCACGCTCAACGGATGCCGCGAGACGGACTTCTATCATTCGGCGGGCAGCACAAGGGACAACTGGCGGCTACGGGACCAGGACCAACCGGCCGGCGACCTGGCCGGTCGCTTGCCGCACCCAGGCCTCGGCGGCGTCCTGCAACGGGACCACCTCGTGGGCGACCGTGAGCCGCCCTGCGACAGCGTGCTGGGCGACGTCGGTCAGGGCGGCGGCTCGTTGCTCGCGCGTGAGCTCGTTGTTGGTGTAGCCCAGCAGGCGCAGGGAGCGGCCGCGGATGGTCGAGGACTCGATGGGGCACTGCTCGGAGGCGGAGCCGCCGAGGTTGACCAGGCGGCCGCCGGGGCGCAGGCACTTCAGTGCTGCGGCCGCGGGTACGCCGAAGAGGGGGTCCACGACGAGGTCGACCGGGCCCTCGGCGGCGTCGCCGAGGCGGGCGGCGAGCTCGACGACGTCGTCGCTGTCGAGGGCGACGACCGCGTCCGCGCCGGCGGCTCGGGCGCGCTGTTGGCCGGCCGAGGAGCGGGCCGCGGCGACGACCCGCGCGGCGCCGTACAGCCGGGCGAGCTGGACCGCCGCCTGGCCCACCACGCCGCCGGCGCCGAGCACGAGGACGGTCTCGCCGGAGGCCAGCTCGCCGCGCCAGGTGAGCGCCATGTGGGCGGCGACAGCGGAGAGTCCGAGGGCGGCGAGCTCGGGTGGGGAGACGCCGTCGGGGATCGGCACCAGGTCGGCCTCGGCCACGGCGGCCAGCTCGGCCATCGAGCCGTCGCCCGGTGCCATTCCGGCCGAGGCAGGGAACCACACCGGCCGGCCGTCGACGGTGCCGACGCCCTGCACTCCGGGGACGTACGGCGTGGCGGGGACGCCGAAGTAGAAGCGGCCCGACGCGCAGAGCAGGTCGAGCGGCACGATCGGTGCGGCGCTCACCTCGACCAGGACCTCACCCGGTCCGGGGACCGGGTCGGGTCGGTCGACCACCGCGGGCGGTTCGCCGCAGATCTGCAGCTCGACGGCGCGCACGGGCTCAGACCGGCTGCAGCACGAAGTCGTAGGTCGCCGAGGCCCACGGCACGTCGCAGTGGCCGCCGTCCGGCGTCGGGCCGGGCTCGTGGTGGACGTAGCCGACGACCAGCTCCTGCTTGGTGCCGAACACGACATCGCTGTCGAGGTACTCCGCGCCCTCCTCGAACAGGTGGGTGATCAGCGGCCGGAAGCCGGGCACGTTCAGCAGGAAGTGCACGTGCGCAGGGCGGAAGTGGCTGATGTCGGTCTGCCGGATCAGCGCACCAACGGGTCCGTCCATGGGGATCGAGTAGCCCTTCGGCGCGATGGTGCGCAGGCAGTAGCTGCCGTCGTCGCGGCTGGCGTACTTCGCCCGCAGCCGCGCCTCCTCCACCGGGAGCTGTGCCTCGTAGGCGCCGTCCTCGTCGGCCTGCCACACGTCGAGCACGGCGCCGGCGACGGGTGTGCCGTCGAGGCTGCGCACGACGCCGCTGATGAACAGCGGCGTGCCGGGGAGCCCCTCGGACATGTCCGCGGCGTAGCCGAGCTCCGGCGACCCCTCGATGTGGAACGGGCCGAGCACGGTGGCCGGCGTCGCGGCCGGGTCGAAGCGGTGGTTCATCTGGACGACGAGCATGGAGAGGCCGAGCACGTCGGAGGCGAGGATGAACTCCTCGCGCTTCTCGTCGCTGATCTGCCCGGTGCGGGTCAGCCACCGCACGGCGGCCATCCACTCCGCCTCGGTGAGCCGCACCTCGCGGGCGAAGTCGTGGAGGTGCTGGACGAGCGCGGTGAGCAGCTGGCGGGTGCGGTCGTCGTGCGCGGTGGCCCAGCGCTGCTTCGCGAGCTCGGTGATGTTGTCCTCGGTGACCAGCTGCATCGCTGCCTCCTACGAAGGGTCCGGGTCGACCGGGCGGTTGTGCAGGTCGACGGAGAGGAAGATGTCGTTGGCCACCGGGTGGCGCAGCTCCTCGGCGAGCTGGCCGATCAGCCCGGCGGTCCGTGCCAGCAGCGCGAAGCCGCGCAGCAGCTCCAGCGGGAGCCCGAGGTCGGCCAGCGCGGCGCCGCAGACGCCGGCGCCGTTGAGCGGAAGCGTCTTGCCGAGCAGCTCGGGGTGCACCCGGCCGATCGCCTCGAAGAGCGCCAGGTGCGGCCCGAACCGCCCCTCCTCGCGGGCGATCTCGAAGAGTCGCGGCGTCCGCGGGTCGCCGTCCTTGTGCACGTGGTGGCCGAGCCCGGGGATGAAGCGGCCGGCCGCGCGCTCGCGGCGTACGACGTCGAGGGCGGCCGCGTCCCAGCCCGCGGCGTCGATCGGGGTGCTGGCGAGGGCGGTGAGCGCGTCGTGCAGGAACCGGCCGCAGTCCTCGGTGACGCCCAGGAACCGGGAGCCGCCGCCGAGCAGCCCGGCGGCCAGGGCGCCCTGGACCGAGTCGGGGGCGGACAGCCAGGTCAGCCGGGTCACGATCGCGGTCGGGGTGAAGCCGTGGTCGGCCAGCGCGGCGAGCACCGCCTCGAAGACCCGCACCTCGCCGGGGTCGGGCCGCCGCTGGGTGGCCAGCCAGAAGGCGAGCTCGCCGAAGCCGACGCTGCCCATCACGTCGCGGGCCAGGTCGTGGCCGAGCAGGGTGATGGTCTCCCGGCTCGAGGCACCCAGGGCGGTGGGGTAGGACGGCTCGCTCACCGCGCCGCCTCCTGCGGCGCCTCGAGCCACGCCCGCAGCTCCGCACCGTGCTCGTCCAGCTCCGGTGGAGGGAGCGCGTGGACGGCCGGCGTCGCCGAGAAGCCGATCGGGTGCCGGGTGGTGGGCACCGCCCGGTCGCCCGCACCCACCTCCACCACCGGCTCCAGGCCCAGCCGCTCGGCGGTCGCGAACCCGCCGTCGATCGTGTTGATCGGCCCGCACGGGATGCCGGCCTCGGTCAGTACGTCGAACCACTCATCCGCCGGCCGCTTGGTCAGCTGCTCCTCCAGCAGCGGGCGGAGCTGGTCGCGGTTCTTCGTGCGGTCGCCGTTGCGCCGGAACCGCTCGTCGTCAGCGACCTCGGGGATGCCCAACGCGCCACAGAGCCGCTGGAACTGCCGGTCGTTGGCGGCGATGACGATCAGGTCGGCGTCTGCGGTCGCGAACGGCTCGTAGGGGAAGACACTCGGGTGCGCGTTGCCCATCCGGTAGGGGACCACGCCGCCGGCCACCCACGCCGAGCTGTGGTTGACCAGCCCGGTGAGCGCCGAGGAGAGAAGGTTGACCTCGACGTGCTGTCCCTCGCCGGTCGCGTCACGGTGCCGCAGCGCCGCGAGGATCCCTATGACGGCGTGGTTGCCCGCCATCACGTCGAAGACCGAGATGCCGGCGCGGTATCCCGGACCGTCGGGTGACCCGGTGAGGCTCATCAACCCCGAGATGCCCTGCACCAGCAGGTCGTAGCCGGGCAGCTCGGCTCCTGCGCCCGACCCGAAGCCACTGATCGAGGCGTAGACGAGGCCGGGGTTGTCGCGGCGTACGTCGTCGAAGCCGAGGCCGAACTTCGCCATGCCACCGGGTCGGAGGTTCTGGATCAGGACGTCGGCCCGCCGGGCCAGCTCGCGCGCCAACGCCGCGTCGCCGTCGTCGCGCAGGTCGAGCACGATGGAGCGCTTGCCGCGGTTGACCCCGAGGTAGTAGGTCGAGATGCCGTCGCGCTCCGGCGGTGTCCAGGAGCGGGTCTCGTCGCCGGCGGGCGGCCCCTCCACCTTGACCACCTCGGCACCCAGATCGGCCAGCAGCATGGTGGCGTAGGGGCCGGCGAGCACCCGGGAGAAGTCCGCCACCAGGAGGCCGTCGAGCGGTCCCGCCATGGCGCTACCTCCGTCGTTGACCGGCATCCGGACAGTCGTCCGCCGCGATCATCCCACCACCTGGGGCAGGGTCCGCAAGCGGGCGAAGTCGGCGCCGATCTCGCCGGCGGTGCGGAGCAGCAGTGGCAGGTGGTGCTCGGTGAGGGTCTCGACGCTGGTCTCGGCGGCGTGGGTGTTGACGTTGACCGCGGCGACCACGCGCTCGCCGTCGCGGATCGGGGCGGCCACCGAGCGGATGCCGAGCGCGAGCTGCTGGTCGGTCATCGCCCAGCCGCGCGCGTGCACCTGCCGCAGCTCCTCGTCGCGCTCCCGCTTCGTGGGTGACCAGAGCGGCGTGAGCCCGGAGCGGGTGGGCTCGGCGAGCACCTCGTCGACCTCGCGCGAGCTCAGCTCGGCCAGCAGCACCTTGCCGAGCGAGGTCTGCAGCGCCGGGAACCGGGTGCCGATCTGCACCGAGAGCCCCACGATCTTGGGCACAGCGACACGGGCGACGTAGACGATGTCGGAGCCGTCGAGCTGGGCGATCGAGCACGACTCGTGGGTCCGCGCCGACAGCTCCTTCAGGTGCGGGCGCGCGACCTCCCACAGGCCCTGGGACCCGACGTACGCCGCGCCGAGCTCGAGCACCCGCGGCGTCAATGCGTAGCGGGCGCCGTCCGCGCGGACGTAGCCGAGCTCGACGAGGGTGAGCAGGATCCGCCGCGCGGTCGGCCGCGCCAGCCCCGTCGCGGCTGCCACGTCGCTGAGCGACATCGTGTCGCGGCCCGGCGCGAACGCGGTGATCACCTCGAGGCCGCGGGCCAGCGACTCGATGAAGTCGGGGCCGGTCCCGGTGCGGGGCATGGGGACAGCCTCCCATGCCCGGCCATCCGTTGACACGATCTCCGGGGCGGGCCAGAGTGTCGAACGTTCAACCAAATGACCGCCTAGCGGACACACGTCCGTAGATGCCAGTTTCACCGGGTACCCGGTGAAACTGCCGACCAAGGGAGGGGCGAGATGGCCGACGAGGGTGCGCGACCGCCGGTGCTGCTGCGCGGGGCGACGGTGCTGACGATGGACGACGCGAAGACGGTGCTGACCGACGCCGACGTGCTCACCCAGGACGACCGGATCGCCGCGGTGGGTCTTGGCCTCGAGGCACCGCCCGGGGTGGTCGAGGTCGACGCGGCCGGCGGCATCGTGATGCCGGGCATGATCGACACGCACCGGCACATGTGGCAGACCGCGATGCGCGGCTACGGCGCCGACTGGACGCTCACCCAGTACTTCGTCTGGTACTACCTCGAGAACGGCAAGCACTTCCGCCCCGAGGACATCCATGCGGGCAACCTGCTCGCCGCGGCCGAGGCGATCGACGCCGGCGTCACGACCTGCGTGGACTGGTCCCACGGGCTCCAGACGGTCGACCACGCCGACGCCGCCGTCGACGCCCTGCAGGCGATCCCCGGCCGGTTCGTGCTCGCCTACGGCAACATCCAGCAGCCGCCCTGGGAGTGGTCCGCAGCCCCGCAGTTCCGCGACTTCGTGAGCCGCCGGATCACCGGCGACGACATGCTCGGCTTCCAGATGGCCTTCGACGTGCCCGGCGACCCGACCTTCCCCGAGCAGGGTGCGTTCGAGGTGGCCCGCGACCTCGGCGTGCCGGTGACGACGCACGCCGGCGTCTGGGGTGCGACCAACGACGACGGCATCCGGCTGATGCACGAGCACGGCTTCATGACCCCGGACTCGATCTATGTCCACGCCGCGACGCTGACCGAGGACTCCTACCAGCGGATCGCGGCCACCGGTGGCTCGATCTCGGTCTCGACGGAGAGCGAGCAGAGCGCCGGGCAGGGCTACCCGCCCACCTGGGCGATCCGCAAGCACGGCATCCCGGTCTCACTGTCGATGGACACCAGCGTGTGGTGGAGCGGGGACCTGTTCAGCGCCATGCGGACCACGCTCGGCGCGGACCGGTCGCGCGAGCACATGGAGGCGCACGCGAAGGGCGAGACGGTGACCCACAGCGCGCTGCGCGCCGTCCACGTCGTCGACTGGGCAACCCGCGGCGGCGCCAAGGCGCTGGGCCGCGACGACTCGCTCGGCAGTGTCGAGGTCGGGAAGAAGGCCGACCTGGTGCTGCTCAAGAACGACGCCTCGCCGGTGTCGTTCCCCATCCTCAACCCCTACGGCCACGTGGCGTTCCAGGCCCAGCGCGGCGACGTGCACACGGTCGTGGTCGACGGCCGCGTGGTGAAGCGGGACGGACGGCTGGTCGGTGTCGACCTGGAGGCGATCCGGCGCCAGGTCGAGACCACGGTCGAGCACCTGCGCTCGGTCATGGGCGAGGAGGCGTGGGCGGCGGGGATGAACCCCGACGTGCCGGAGACGGCGCTGGTCGAGAACCCCTACCAGTACACCGACTACAAGAGCGAGGCTCCGCGCGGTCCGGTCGAGGCCTGAGCGGTCTGCCCGGCTGGTGACAGCCGGCGTCTCATAGGGTCGCCGCGTGGGTGACCAGGCGACCAACGCGCTGATCGCGATCGTACTCGGCACGGTCTTCGCGGTCCTGCTGCTGATCCCGACCGCGGCGGTGCAGTACCGCCTCGACGGCCGCCTCGGCCCGCGCGACCTGACCATCCTGGTCACCTCCGCGATCTACAGCCTGGCGATCTGGACCTACACGCTGCTCCCGATGCCGAAGGACCACACCTTCCGGTGCAAGGGCAGCCAGACCCGGGTGCTCGGCTCGCTGGGGCTGATCCACCTCCCCGACCATGGCGGACCGCTGGCCCTGCTCCGGGAGCCGGCCTTCCAGCAGATAGTGCTGAACGTGCTGCTGTTCGTGCCGCTGGGCTACTTCCTGCGCGTGATCCTGCACCGCGGGGTCGTGGTGGCCACGGTGTCCGGGTTCGCCGTGTCCCTGCTCATCGAGCTCACCCAGAAGACCGGCGACTGGCACCTCTACTCCTGCGCCTACCGCCTCTTCGACGTCGACGACCTCATGGTCAACACCCTGGGCGCGACCGTCGGGTCGCTGCTCTCGATCCTGGTGGTACGCCGCCGGACCGGCAAGGTCGTGCTTCCGACCACCATCTCCTTCGGCCGCCGGCTGGTCGGCTTCGCCTGTGACGCGGTGTTCATCGCACTCACCGGCGCCATGGCCGCGCTGGCCTGGCGGGCCTGGTCCATCTATGTGCGGGATCTGCACCCCGACGAGGTGGACCGGCACGTGCAGGCCGCCCTCCAGTGGGGCCTCCCGCTCGCCGTGGAGGCGGTGCTGGTCGTCGGCTTCGGCCGGACGCTGGGTGAGTGGGTGGTCTCGCTGCACACCGTGCCGCGCCGCCGCCGGCTGCTCCTGCCCGGCCGGTTGGTGAAGCTCGCCGTCGGGGTCGGGCCGATCTTCGTGCTGGCGCCGTTCTTCAACCGGAGCGACGTCGGCGTCGCTGCGGTCGCCCTCCTGGCGGCGTACGCCGTCCTCACGATCGTCTTCGCCTGGCGCACCCAGAACCACCGCGGGCTGAGCCACACGCTCGGCCACCTCGACCTCCGGATCGGCGACGACGCCGACGAGGACCCGGTGGAGCAGGCCAAGCTCGCTCGCCGCGCTGGTCCGTGACGGACTACGGCCGAGGGGCGTTGCTCAGGGTGCCCGGTGCGGGTGGATGCTGCGGTTCTCCGCGCGCCGGTTGCGACCGCGCACGTAGTCGCTCAGGTAGACCTTGGGGAGGATCTTCGCGACCGCCAGCGACAAGTACATCATCGTGTTGATGGCCACGAAGGTCGCCAGGACCGCGAAGAACGGCGAGCGCAGGAAGGTCTCGGGGAGCAGGATGCCCCAGGCGTGGACCGGCATGATGCTCACGCGCGACCACCCACCAGCTCTGGCTCGGAGGACGTCGACTCTGCGCCCGGTGCCGCGGTCAGTGCCGCGCCCGGCGTCATGGTCAGGTGCTCCCAGCGCGCAGTGCGCGCCAGGGAGATGTCGATGATCCCCTTGAGGTAGACGATGTTGAGGAACATCGCGAACACCAGCTCGGGCAGCAGCGTCGCCCCGAGCAGCCGTGCCTCGGTCCCGCCCTTCCACACCGTCACCAGCCGCTCGACCGCGAAGACGCCGCCCATCCCCAGCCAGAACGGGAACCAGACCCAGGTGTCGAGGGAGACCAGCATCAGGACCAGCAGCAGGAGGTAGGAGCTCAGCGCGATGACGCCGTAACCGATCCCGAGCTGCTGGGCCCAGTAGCGAAAGGTCTGGGGTGTCAGCCCGTAGGCGCCGAGGTTCTCCAGGGCACCGCGCTGCCAGCGCAGCCGCTGCACCCACAGGGCCTTCCAGGTCGGCATCACCTCGGTGACCACCGTGCACTCAGGCGGCGAGATCATCAGCCCGCCCAGTGACTTCAGGGCGAGGGTGAGCTCGTTGTCCTCGGTGAGCGCGATGGTGTCGTAGACGTCTCCGGGTACGCCGGGCAGCGAGCGGCCACGGTGCTCGGCCACGGCGCGCAGGGCGCGCGGCCGGAAGAGCGAGGCGGTGCCGGTCAGCACGAAGACCCGGCCGCGGCGGCGCTTGATCTCCCGGGCGTAGCGGATGTACTCGTTGCGCTGGAACTGGCCGAGCAGCCCCTTGCCCTGCTCGCCGTAGAACAGGCCGCCGATGGCCATCAGCGCGCGGTCGTCGGTCATCCGCCGGACGGCCGCCTCGAGGAAGCCGTCGTCGAGGGTCGTGTCGGCGTCCATCACCATCACCAGGTCGTTCTCGCCCTGGGTGGGGAGCAGGTCGCGGAGCGCCTGGTTGAGCGCGCCGGCCTTCTTGTGCTTGTTGCCGATGGACCTGCGCACCTCGACTCCGAGGGCGCTCGCGATCTCCTCGGTGCCGTCGGTGCAGTTGTCGGCGACCACGATGATCCGCTCGGGCGGGTGCGACTGCGACTTCAGGGACGTGAGGGTCTCGGCGATGCAGGCCGCCTCGTTGTGGGCCGGGACCAGGACCGTGATCGTGACCAGCCCGTCGAAGCGCCCGCGGGTCTCGGCCATGACGATCTTCGGCGCGAGCGGCAGTCGGCGGAGGTCCTCGCTGCGTCGCGCGCGGTTGGTGATCCGGCGCTCCAGCAGCGCGACGCCCGCGGCGAACAGCAGCGCCAGCCCGGCCGCGGCCAGCAGCACCTGCGACGACGGGGCCTCGGTGTCGTAGAGGACCTCCCAGACGCCGAAGACGAAGCCCCGATGTGGCGCCTCGGCGGGAGCGTGGTCGCTCCTGGACACGGCGAGCCAGAGCAGTACGGCCCCGAGCACGGCCACCCCGAGGATCACCACTCCGATGGCGCGGTGGAACCGGCCCATTACCCTTCCCTTCAACAGTCCCCCACGCGATCATCGGCCGCCGGATGCGCGGTCTGAGGAGTTCCGGTGGGGAAGTTCAGCTCCGGCGTAGGCGCGAGCGACGGCGGTCAGCCGAGCTCGTCAGCGGACTGGATGACCACGACCGTGCCCATGATCTTGTCCGCGAGCGTCTGGCTCTTCGGGTCCCACAGCGGCCAGAGCCAGCCGAGGTAGCAGATCAGCCCGTCGACGATGTGCGCCAGCTGCCGCACGAAGCACAGCAGCGCGCCGATCGGCTCGTTGTTTGAGTCGTGCACCAACCGGATGCCGACCACGGTCTTGCCCAGGGTGTAGCCGGTGCGGCCCTGCCTGATGAGTGAGTTGTAGATGCCGAAGGCCAGCGAGATCAGCAGGCCGAGGACGCACACCCCGATTGCCGCGGCGCTCACGTGGCTCCAGTCGGCGCGGACCCGGTTGCCGTAGGCGTCGGTCCGGTAGTCGAGGTCATGGAGGACCATCGCGTAGCCGACGTAGAACGGTATCCCAGCGACGACGCCCAAGAAGCCGTCGATCAGGGCGCCGAGCACCCGGCGTCCCCATGACGCGTAGGTGATCCGGTATGGAGCGTCGACGCCGTAGATCGCGCGGTAGCGCTCCTCGGCCGTCATCGGTCGGCCGTCACCGATGTGTCCGCTCTGCTGGGCCTGGCGGGCCGGGTCGGCCCACTGGCCCGCGACCGAGGTCGGGTTGTTGGGGTCGCGGTCCTTGAACGGGATGTAGTCGCCGGGCCGGTAGCCGGGCGGGATCGGCGGCCCCTCACCGGGCGGCGTCGTCGACATGGCCCAAAGGCTAGGTAGGGGCTCCGGACCTCCGCAGGAATTCCGTCAAACCAGGCTTGCCGACCTTCGTGCATACCGGGTATACATACTCAGTACTCACTGGAGCCACACCATCGCGAGGAGCTGCCCATGTCGGTCCGCCAGGCGTTGCTGGCCCTGCTGGAGCAGGGCCCGATGTACGGCTACCAGCTGCGCGCCGAGTTCGAACGGCGTACCGGCTCGACCTGGCCGCTCAATGTCGGGCAGGTCTACACGACCCTCACCCGGCTCGAGCGCGACGGCCTGGTCGCCGAGTCCGGCGCCGACGGCGAGGGGCATGTGGTCTACCGGGTGACCGACGCCGGCCGCGAGGAGGTCGCGACCTGGTTCACCACACCGGTCGAGCGCACCCAGCCGCCGCGCGACGAGCTCGCCATCAAGCTGGCGCTCGCCGTCACCGTGCCCGGTGTCGACGTCGGCCTGGTGATCCAGCAGCAGCGCAGCGCGACCATGACCGCCCTGCAGGACTACACCCGGCTCAAGCGCGGCCGTCCCGCGGACCTCGCAGACTCCGCCACGTCGAGGGCGGCCGACATGGCCTGGACGCTGGTCCTCGACTCCCTGGTCTTCGCGGCCGAGGCGGAGATCCGCTGGCTCGACCACTGCGAGGCCCGGCTCCGCCGCGCCCAGCTCGATTCGTCTGCGCGGGGGCCTGTCATCGAGGCGGAGGGGTCGCAGACGAATCGAGAGGGGAGCCGGCGATGACCGCGCCCGTGCTGCAGCTGTCGGACGTCACCCGGATCCACGGCGACGGGGCCGTTCCTCGACATCCCGTGGCTGACCGTGCTGGTCCTGGTCGTGGGCCTGCCCTACGTGACCGCGCTGGTGGTCGGGCTGTTCGCCAGGTCGCGGCTGCCGCTGGTGGCCCGCCTGGACTGAGGTTGGATGAGGGGGTGCCCGAACTGGAGGTCCGTCCCTCGTCCGTCGCGGGCCGTGGCCTGTACGCGGTCGCGGCGATCGCTGCCGGGGTCGAGGTGCTCCGCCCGACGGAGCCGATCCACGAGGCCGGTCCGGTCAACCACGCCTGTGACCCCAACCTCGGCTGGTCGGGCGAGGCGCTGGTGACGCTGCGCGACGTCGAGGCCGGTGAGGAGCTGCTGGTCGACTACGCGATGAGCGTCGCCGACCCGGCGTTCATGCTGCGCTGCCACTGCGCGTCGTACCGCTGCCGCCAGATGGTCGAGGGGACCGACTGGCAGATCCCGCAGCTGCAGCGTCGCTACGCCGGCTACTGGGCGCCCCACATCCAGCGACTGATCGACGCACAAAAAAGTCAGGCTTGACTGTTTGTTAGTGGTTCCGCCATCCTGACCCGGATGGGCAGCCAGACGGCCGGGGCCCGTGTCCCGCAGGAGGAGCGCACCCGCGCCATGCGGGCGCGGCTGCTCGAGGCGACCGTGGAGCTGCTGGTCGAGAAGGGGTACGCCGGGACGTCGACGACGCTGGTGAGCGAGCGGGCCGGCGTCAGCCGGGGGGCGCAGCTGCATCACTTCCCGACCAAGCAGGACCTGGTGGTGGCGGCCGTACAGCACGTCACCGAGGTGCGTGGCGAGGAGCTCAGGACCGCCGCGACCAAGCTCAACGGCGGACCCAACCGGACCCGCAAGGTGCTGCGGGTCCTCGGTGACCACTTCACCTCGCCGGTCTTCACCGCGGCCCTCGAGCTCTGGGTCGCCGCCCGCACCGACCCCGAGCTGCTGGCCGAGGTGGGCCCGCTGGAGCAGCGGCTCGGCCGCGAGACGCATCGGATGACCGTCGAGCTGCTCGGTGCCGACGAGACCCGACCGGGTGTGCGCGAGCTCGTCCAGGCCACCTTGGACCTGGTCCGCGGGCTCGGGCTCGCCAACACGATCAGCGACGACCGCCGGCGGCGTACCCGGATCCTCGACCAGTGGGCCACCACCCTCGACGACGCACTGGAGCGGGCATGACCGACCTCCTGCAAGGACTGCTCGACGACCTGGCCGCCGAGGGTGACCAGCTCCGGTCGACCGTCGACCGGCTCGGCCCGGACGGGTGGACCGCGCCGACACCGGCCTCCGGCTGGACCGTCGCCACCCAGATCGCCCATCTGCTGTGGACCGACGAGGCCGCCGTGGTCGCCGCGCGCTCCCACGAGAGCGCCGAGGCCAAGCAGGCGTGGGACGACATCGTGCTCGCCGCGATCGCCGACCCGACGGGCTACGTCGACGCGGACGCCTTCGAGCTCGCCGCGCGGCCCCGCGACGAGGTGCTCGACCGATGGGCCGCCAGTCGGGAGAGCGTTCGCTCAGCACTGACCGCCTTGCCCGCAGGCCAGCGGATGCCGTGGTTCGGGCCGCCCATGTCAGCAGCGTCGATGGCGACCGCGCGGTTCATGGAGACCTGGGCGCACGGGCTGGACGTCTACGACGCCGCCGGCGCGCGCCCTGAGCCGACCGACCGGATCCGGCACGTGGCCTACCTCGGCGTCCGCACCCGCGACTACGCCTACTCGGTGCACGCGGAGGAGCCGCCCGCCGAGGAGTTCCGGGTCGAGCTGACCGCACCGAGTGGGCAGCTCTGGGGCTGGGGGCCGGAGGACGCGGCGCAGCGGGTCACCGGTCCGGCGTACGACTTCTGCCTGCTGGTCACCCAGCGCGTCAACCGGGCCGACACCGACCTCGTCGCGGTCGGCGACGACGCCGAGCACTGGCTCGGCATCGCCCAGGCGTTCGCGGGTCCGCCCGGTTCCGGCCGGGAGGCGTCCTCATGACCGACGTCCTGCGGGTGGGCAACTGCTCCGGCTTCTACGGCGACCGGTTCTCGGCGATGCGCGAGCAGCTCGAGGGTGGCCACCTCGACGTGCTCACGGGCGACTACCTCGCCGAACTGACGATGCTCATCCTCGGTCGGGACACCATGAAGGACCCCTCGCTCGGCTACGCGCGGACCTTCGTCAAGCAGCTCGAGGACTGCCTCGGGCTGGCCCTCGAGAAGGGCGTGCGGATTGTCAGCAACGCCGGCGGCCTCAACCCCGCCGGGCTCGCCGACGGGGTCCGCGAGGTCGCTCGCGGTCTCGGCCTGGATGTGAACGTCGCGCACGTCGAGGGCGACGACCTACGCCCCTTGGGGCTGTACGACGGTGCGCTCACCGCCAACGCCTACCTCGGCGGCTTCGGCATCGCGGCCGCCCTCGCCGCCGGTGCGGACGTCGTCGTCACCGGCCGCGTCACCGACGCCAGCGTCGTGGTCGGCCCGGCGATCGCGCACCACGGCTGGACGCAGACCTCCTACGACGAGCTGGCCGGGGCGGTGGTCGCCGGGCACGTGATCGAGTGCGGCGCCCAGGCGACCGGTGGCAACTTCTCCGGCTTCCGGCAGCTGGTCCGGGCCGGCATGGACCCGGCTCAACCGCTGGGGTTCCCGATCGCCGAGATCGCGGCCGACGGCTCCAGCGTCATCACCAAGCACGACGGCACCGGCGGCGTGGTCACCCTCGACACGGTCACCGCGCAGCTGGTCTACGAGATCCAGACAACCCGCTACCTCAACCCCGACGTCACCACCCGGCTCGACAGCATCCGTCTCGAGCAGGAAGGCCCGGACCGGGTGGCGATCACGGGCGTCGTGGGCGAGCCGCCCCCCGAGCGGCTCAAGGTCGCGGTCAACGAGCTGGGCGGCTTCCGCAACCAGGTCGAGCTCGTGCTCACCGGGCTCGACATCGAGGAGAAGGCCGAGTGGGTGCGGGCCCAGCTCACCCCGTCGCTGCGGGCCGCCGAGGTCGTCTGGAGCCGGGTGTCCCCGCCACTGGTGGACGCCGACGACGAGGAGGCGGCCTCGGTGCTGCTCCGCTGCACGGTGATGGACCCGCAGGCGGAGCCGGTGGGTCGCGCCTTCACCGGCGCGGTCGTCGAGCTCGCGCTCGCGTCGTACCCCGGCTTCACGATGACCACCCCTCCCCAGCAGCCCACGCCCTACGGCGTCTACCGGCCGGAGTACGTCGACCGGGCCCGCGTCGAGCACGCAGTCGTGCACGCCGACGGGCGACGCGAGGTGATCGCCGAGCCGACCGCCTTCTCGACCAGCGACCCGGACGAGGGGCGCCGGCCGTCGCCCTACCCCGCGCCGCCGGACTCGCTCAACCGCCGGATGCCGCTCGGCACCTTCGTGCACGCCCGCTCCGGCGACAAGGGGGGCGACGCCAACATCGGCCTCTGGGTCGTCCACGACGGGGACTCACGGCGCGAGGACCGGGTGACCTGGCTGGCCAAGGTGATGAGCCCGCGCAAGGTCCGCGAGCTGGTCCCGGAGGCCCGCGACCTCGAGGTCGACGTCTACGTGCTGCCCAACCTCGGCGGGGTCAACGTGGTGATCCACGGCCTGCTCGGGCGTGGTGTGGCCGCCTCGACGCGCTTCGACCCACAGGCCAAGGGGCTCGGCGAGTGGCTGCGCTCCCGGGCGGTCCACATCCGCGAGGAGCTCATATGAGCGCGGTGCGTGAGCTCGGCGCGGAGTTCGTCCGCCGCGAGGTCGCGCCGCACCTGCAGGAGTGGGAGGACGCCGGCACCATCCCGCGCGAGCTGCACCTGACTGCGGGCAAGCAGGGGCTGCTCGGGGTCGCGTTCCCCGAGGAGGTGGGTGGGGGCGGCGGAACCCTGCTGGACTCGGTCGACCTGCAGGAGGCGATGTTCGAGGCGGGCGCCTCCAGCGGGCTGATGGCGGGGCTCTTCACCAGCGGGATCGCGCTGCCGCACATCGTCGCCTCGGGCAACGCGGACCTCATCGACCGGTTCGTCCGCCCGACCCTCGCCGGCGAGGCGATCGGCTCGCTCGCGGTCACCGAGCCGGGCGGCGGCTCCGACGTCGCCGCGATCCGGACCAGCGCGGTGCGCCAAAGATCAGCAGGGCGCGACCACTACGCGGTCAATGGGCAGAAAACCTTCATCACCAGCGGCGTCCGCGCCGACTTCGTGACCACCGCGGTGCGCACCGGCGGCCCCGGACACGGTGGCATCTCGCTGCTCGTGGTCGAGGCCGGCACACCCGGCTTCACGGTCGACCGGTCGCTGCGCAAGATGGGCTGGCACTGCTCCGACACCGCCGAGCTGTCCTACGTCGACGTGCGCGTCCCCGCTGCCGACCTGGTCGGCGCCGAAGGCAGCGGCTTCGCCCAGATCGCCGAGCAGTTCGTGGTGGAGCGGATCGCGCTGGCCGTGCACGCCTACGGCATCGCGGCCCGCTCGCTCGACCTCACCGCGGCGTACTGCCGCGACCGGGAGACGTTCGGCAGGCCGCTGATCGCCAACCAGGTCGTCCGGCACAAGCTGGTCGAGATGCGGCGTCAGGTCGAGGTCGCGCGGACCTACGCGCGGCACGTCGCGCAACGCCACGTCGACGGCGACAACGTCATCGCCGAGGCGTGCCTGGCCAAGCAGACGGCCTGCGACGCCGCCACGTACGTCTGCGACCAAGCGGTGCAGCTGCACGGCGGCACCGGCTACCTGCACGGGACCGAGGTGGAGCGGCACTACCGCGACGCCCGGATCCTGCCCATCGGAGGAGGAGCGACCGAAGTGCTGACCGATCTTGCGGCCAGGTTGTTGGGGTACGCGTCATGAGCCTGTTGCGCCCGCTCGGCGGCGAGGTCTCGCTGCACATGGAGGCACCGCCGGAGAAGGTGTGGGCGCTGGTCAGCGACGTCACCCGGATCGGAGAGTTCTCGCCCGAGACCTTCGAGGCGGAGTGGACCCGCGGCTCGACCGGCCCGGAGGTCGGGGCGTCGTTCAAGGGGCACGTGAAGCGCAACGGCGTCGGGCCGATCTACTGGTCGCCCTGCCAGGTCACCAAGTGCGTGCCGAACGAGGTCTTCGAGTTCGCCGTCGGCACCGACGACGTCACGATGAACAACTGGGGCTACCGGCTCGAGCCGTCCGGCACCGGGACGAAGGTCACCGAGTACTTCCGCCTCGAGCCGGCCCTCCCGATGCGCCTCTACTGGGCGCTGCTCGGACCGCTGCGTGGCCGCACCAACGAGAAGGGCATGCGGACGACGCTCGAGCGGATGAAGGCGGTGGTCGAGGCGTGACGGTCGCGAACCGTGAGGCGATGCTCGACAAGCTCGCCGACCTCGACGCCGAGCACGCGAAGGCGGTGGCCGGCGGCGGCCCGAAGTACGTCGACCGGCACCACGCCCGCGGCAAGCTGATGCCGCGCGAGCGGATCGAGCTGCTGGTCGACGAGGGGTCGGCGTTCCTCGAGCTCTCGCCGCTGGCCGGCTGGGGCTCGGACTTCACCGTCGGCGCCTCCGTCGTGACCGGGATCGGCGTCATCGAGGGCGTCGAGTGCATGATCACGGCCAACGACCCTTCGGTGAAGGGCGGCGCGAGCAACCCGTGGACGGTCAAGAAGATCTTCCGGGCCAGCCAGATCGCCGAGGAGAACGGGCTGCCGACGGTCGCGCTGGTCGAGTCCGGCGGCGCGGATCTGCCCACGCAGAAGGAGATCTTCATCCCCGGCGGCAGGCTGTTCCGCGACATCACCCGCTCGTCGGCGGCCAAGCAGCCGACCGTCGCGCTGGTCTTCGGCAACTCCACCGCGGGCGGTGCCTACGTGCCGGGCATGTCGGACTACACGGTGATGGTCAAGCAGCAGGCCAAGGTGTTCCTCGGCGGTCCGCCGCTGGTGAAGATGGCCACCGGCGAGGAGTCCGACGACGAGTCGCTGGGCGGCGCCGAGATGCACGCCCGGATCTCCGGGCTCGCCGACTACCTCGCCGAGGACGAGCGCGACGCGATCCGGATCGGCCGCCGCATCGTGGCGCGGCTCAACTGGCGCAGGGCCTACGCCGGGCCCGACCCGGCGTCGTACGCCGAGCCGGACGCCGACCCCGAGGAGCTCCTCGACCTGATCCCGGCCGACCTCAAGGAGCCCTTCGACCCGCGCGAGGTGATTGCCCGCATCTGTGACGGCGTCTCGGCAACCAACGGCGTTGCCTTCGACGAGTTCAAGCCGCTCTACGGCTCGTCGCTCGTCACCGGCTGGGCACGGCTGCACGGGCGGCCGATCGGCATCCTCGCCAACGCCCAGGGCGTGCTGTTCAGCGAGGAGGCGCAGAAGGCGACGCAGTTCATCCAGCTCGCCAACCAGGTCGACACGCCGCTGCTCTTCCTGCACAACACCACCGGCTACATGGTCGGCAAGGACTACGAGCAGGGCGGCATCATCAAGCACGGCGCGATGATGATCAACGCGGTCTCCAACTCCCGCGTCCCGCACCTGTCGGTGATCATGGGCGCCTCGTACGGCGCCGGCAACTACGGGATGAACGGCCGAGCCTACGACCCGCGCTTCCTCTTCACCTGGCCCTCCGCGAAGTCCGCAGTGATGGGCCCCGCTCAGCTCGCCGGCGTGCTCTCGATCGTCGCGCGCGCCGCCGCCGAGGGTCGCGGTCAGGCCTACGACGAGGAGGCGGACAAGGGGATGCGCGACTTCGTCGAGGCGTCCGTCGAGGAGCAGTCGCTGCCGTTCTTCCTCTCCGGGATGCTCTACGACGACGGCGTCATCGACCCCCGTGACACCCGCACCGTCCTCGGCATCTGCCTGTCGGTGATCGAGAACAAGGCCTACGAGGGCACCGACCGGTTCGGGGTGTTCAGGCCGTGATCACCCGACTGCTCGTCGCCAACCGCGCCGAGATCGCGTCGCGGGTGTTCCGCACCTGTCGCGCGCTCGGCATCTCGACCGTCGCGATCCACTCCGACGTCGACGCGGGGCTGCCGTACGTGCGCGAGGCGGACCTGGCCGTACGGCTGCCCGGCACCAGCCCGGCCGAGACCTATCTGGATGTCGACGCCGTGCTGGCCGCTGCAAAGGCGTCGGACGCCGACGCGATCCACCCCGGCTACGGCTTCCTGTCGGAGAACGCCGAGTTCGCCCGCGCGGTGGTCGGCGCGGGCCTGACCTGGGTCGGCCCGACGCCGGAGTCGATCGACGCCATGGGATCGAAGATCGGCGCCAAGGAGCTGATGCGGGTGGCCGGCGTCCCGGTGCTCGAGGCGCCCGAGCAGCCGACCGAGGCCGACCTGCCGCTGCTGGTGAAGGCGTCGGCCGGCGGCGGCGGCCGGGGGATGCGCGTCGTACGCAGCCTCGAGGAGCTGCCCGGTGCGATCGCGGCAGCCGAGGCAGAGGCGGCATCGGCGTTCGGTGACGGCACGGTCTTCGTGGAGCCGTACGTCGAGAACGGTCGCCACGTCGAGGTGCAGCTGGTCGACACTTCCGTCTTCGGGGACCGCGACTGCTCACTGCAGCGGCGCCACCAGAAGGTCGTCGAGGAGGCGCCGGCGCCGGGACTGTCCGAAGCGGTCCGGACCGCGCTGCACGAGGCCGCCCGGGCGGCCGCCGAGGCGATCGACTACCGCGGGGCCGGGACGGTGGAGTTCCTCTACGACCCGGCCACGGAGCGGTTCTGGTTCCTGGAGATGAACACCCGCCTCCAGGTCGAGCACCCGGTCACCGAGCTGGTGCACGACGTCGACCTGGTGGAGCTACAGCTGCGTTCGGCCGAGGCGAACTGGTTCATGGGGTGGCCCGACGTGCCGTCCGGGCACGCCATCGAGGTCCGGCTGTACGCCGAGGACCCGGCTGCCGACTACCAGCCGCAGAGCGGCCGACTGACGCTGTTCGACATCCCCCTGGCAGACGGCATCCGCGTGGACCCCGGCTTCGAGACCGGGAGCGAGGTCTCGACCCACTACGACGCCATGCTGGCGAAGGTGATCGCGCACGCCCCGACCCGCGAGGCGGCCGCCCGCAAGCTGGCCGGCGTCCTCGAGCGGTCCCGGATCCACGGCGTCCGCACCAACCGCGACCAGCTCGTTGCCGTCCTCCGTGACGAACGCTTCCTCGCCGGCGAGGTCTCGACTGCCCTGCTCGCGGAGGTCGACCCGCCCGTACAGAACGGGCGGGTCGGCGCGGCGCAGGCCGCGGCGGTCGTGCTGGCCGAGGTCTCCAGGGAGGCGCGCACGGTCCAGCGGGGGATCCCGGTGGCCTACCGCAACGTGGTCTCGCAGCCACAGGTGACCGAGTTCGACGACGGCACCTCGGTGCGCTGGTGGGGAGGCCGCGACGGGTACGTCGTCGAGGACGCCACGGTCGTCGCGGCGAGCCCGTCCGAGGTCACCCTCGAGACCGGCGGCGTGCGCACGACGTACGCCGTGTCGGTCGTGGGCGACGCCGTGGACGTCGACTGGCCCGGCGGCCATGCCGCCCTCCGGCGTACTCCTCGCTTCGTCGACCCGGCCGACGCGGTGGCGACCGGCAGCCTGTTGGCGCCGATGCCCGGCACCGTCGTCAGCGTCGCGGTCGAGCCGGGCCAGCAGGTGGAGGCCGGCCAGCCGGTGCTCGTCCTGGAGGCGATGAAGATGCAGCACACCGTCCGGGCACCCGGCCCGGGAGTGGTGGCTCAGATCGAGGTGAAGCCCGGCGCGCAGGTCGCCGCCGGCGAGGTGCTTGCCGTAGTGGAGGAGACACAGTGACCAACAGCTTCAGCGAGTCCGAGGAGCGCCAGGCCCTGCGCAGGGAGGTGGCGAAGCTGGCCGGCAAGTACGGCCGCGACTACTTCGTCGAGAAGGCCCGCTCGGGGGGCAAGACCACCGACCTGTGGCTGGAGATCGGCAAGAACGGCTACCTCGGCATCAACATTCCCGAGGAGTACGGCGGCGGTGGCGGCGGCATCGGTGACATCGCCGCGGTCTGCGAGGAGCTGGCCGCGCAGGGATGCCCGCTGCTGCTGATGGTCGTCAGCCCGGCGATCTGCGGCACGATCATCAGCCGCTACGGCACGCCGGCGCAGAAGCAGCGCTGGCTGCCCGGCATCTGCGACGGCACCTCGACGATGGCCTTCGCGATCACCGAGCCCGATGCCGGCACCAACACCCACAACATCACGACCACCGCTCGGCGCGACGGCGACGAGTGGGTGCTCAACGGGCGCAAGATCTACATCTCCGGGGTCGACGAGGCCGACAACGTGCTCGTCGTCGCGCGTGCGGAGGACGCGAAGACCGGGAAGGTGAAGCCGGTGCTGTTCGTGGTGCCGACCGACTCGCCCGGGTTCGAGTACCAGGCGATCCCGATGGAGATCGTCAGCCCGGAGCTGCAGTTCACGGTCTTCATCGACGACGTCCGACTTCCGAACGACGCGCTGGTGGGCGACGAGGACGGCGGTCTCGTGCAGCTGTTCGCCGGCCTCAACCCGGAGCGGATCATGGCGGCGTCGTTCTCGACCGGCCTGGCGCGGTTCGCGCTGGACCGCGCCGCGGCGTACGCCAAGGAGCGCACGGTCTTCAAGGACGCCATCGGCTCGCACCAGGCGATCGCGCACCCGCTGGCGCAGAGCCACATCGAGATCGAGCTGGCCCGGCTGATGACGCAGAAGGCGGCCGCCCTCTACGACGCCGGCGACGACATGGGCGCCGGCGAGGCCGCCAACATGGCGAAGTACGCCGCCGCCGAGGCCGCTTGCGACGCCGCCGACCGCGCCGTCCAGACCCACGGTGGCAACGGGATCACCCAGGAGTACGGCATGGCCGGGCTCCTCGTCGCCACCCGCGCCGGCCGGATCGCCCCGGTCAGCCGCGAGATGATCCTCAACTTCGTGGCCATGCACTCGCTGGGGCTGCCCAAGAGCTACTGAGGAGGTCGGATGCGCGACGCAGCAGAACAGCTGGTCCGGCGGTTCCTGCGCGCGTTCGAGGACCTCGACCTGGCCGCCATGTCGGACTGCTTCGATGAGGACGCCACGATGTTCTTCCCGACCCCCGAGCCCGCGGAGCTGGTCGTCGGCCGGCCTGCGATCCTCGACCGTTTCGCGGCGGTAGCGGCGGAGATCAGGGCCGAGGCGTCGTCCGGTCCGCCGTACCACCGCCTAGATCCGGTCGGGTTGACGGTGCTGACCGCCGGTCCGGACGCCGCGGTGGTCACCTTCGAGCTGCGCCGGCCCGACCGGACCGGCCGCCGTACCTTCGTGGTCCAGCGCTCCGGCTCCGAGTGTCGCGTCGTGCATCTCCACGCGTCCAACACCCCGCACTGAGCACGGAGGGACATGGCGCTGCACGTGAGCAACTGGGGCGAGGCCGAGAACGGACGGCGACCGGCACCCGACCCACGCATCAGCGCCCTCGTGCCCGCGATGGGAGTCGCCGTCCAGATGTCGATGGCCTGCGAACCGGAGGTGCTGTGGGACCTCATCACGACGGTCGAGCGGATCGGTGAGTTCAGCCCCGAGTGCGCCGAGGCCTGGTGGGTCGAGGGCTTCCCTGCGCACACCGAAGGCGGCCGGTTCGAGGGGCGCAACCGCGTGGATGCAGAGGGCGACACCTTCGAGTGGATCCGGCCATGCGACGTGGTGGCCTACGACCCGCCCCACCGGTTCGCCTACACCGTCGGCGACCGCTTCGACGGGACTCCCGCGACCCGGTGGACGTTCGAGATCACCCCGACGGAGTCCGGGTGCGTCGTGGAACAGCGGTTCGAGCACCTCCCGGACGGGCTCAGCGGTGCCCGGCACCAGGCAGAGCAGGTCGCCGACGCTGAGGCCCTGATCGCCGCCCGTCGAGCGATGCTGCGCGACGGCATGGAGCAGACTCTGGAGCGCATCCGGAGGGTTCTCGGAGCCTGAGGCCGGCAGCGTCACCGAACCGTGCCGGACGTGTCGTGGGAGTCCCGGCGGCTCACGTTCGTCGGTGGAAGGTGTACTTCCCGGTGGGGAGCTTCTCCATGGTGTAGGTGGGGTCGTGGGCTCGGGTGTGGTGCCAGGGGCAGATGGCGATGAGGTCTGCCAGGTCGGTGTGTCCGCCGTCGGTCCAGCGGGTTTCGTGGTGGATGTGGGCGGCGGGTTTGTCGCAGTCTTGGACTTCGCAGTGGCCGCCGGTTTCGATGGTCTTGGCGATGCGTTGTGCTTCGGTGGCGTAGCGGCGTTTGCGCCCGAGGTCGAGGACGTGGGAGGTGCCGCCGAGGACGGCGGGGATGATGCCGGCTTCGCAGGCGAGTTGGCGGGCCAGGCCGGGGGAGATGGTGCCTACCGCGTGGTCAAACGACACCTCATCGACGTCATCTACCGCGCCATGACCACCGACGCCGAACGCCGAGGGGCACCACAACCACACCCAGCGACACAGACACTGACCCCAGCCGCTTGACATAGGAGCTTCGGTCGCTGCGCGACCGCCTCGACGACCGACCGGGCGGGCGTAGCCCCACCCTGGACCAGCAACTGAGCAGGCTGGTGCCCGCGACACACCGGTGATGCCCATCGGCGTGCGACAGTTGCAGTGATGACGGTCGACGTGAACGACGGTGCCGCCCTGTCCACGGACCAGTGGTCGGGCGGAGGTTCGCGCGCGCTCGCCACCTACGCGCCAGCGGTCTCGCTGTCCTTCGCGACCCTGGTCGGGGTCCGGCCCTCGGGTGTCTTCGACGAGCTGCTGGGCGCGCCCGCGGTCGCCACCTTCGCCGAGCAGTTCCGGGCCGATGTGTCCCGGATCGACGAGACGATGAGGGCGGACCTGGCGACCGTCACCGGCAAGCACCAGTTCGCGGTGGCGCAGATGGTCTGGATCGCCGATGTGGCGCCGCGGCTGCGTACGGCGCTCGACACCCTCTTCGGTCCGTCCGCATGGCCGGACGAACGGCGCTACCCGGTGGCCGACGTCTGGGCGACCATCGAGAACTTCATGGCCTCGGTCGCGAGGCTGACCGGGCTCGACCCGACGCTCACCGAGCTGGTCCGGCTGCGCGGGGCGCGTCAGCACGGCTGCCGGCTGTGCGCCAGCCGGCGTTCGGTCGCGGCTCTCGAGGCCGGCGCCGACGACGCGACCTTCGACGCCGTCGATAACCATGCGACCAGCGACCTGCCGCCGCAGACCAAGGCCGCGCTCGCCCTCGTCGACGCGATGATCTGGACCCCTGACAGGCTGCCGGCGGACGCGATCGAGGCGGTCCGCGCCGAGCTGAGCCCCGCCCAGGCCGTCGAGGTGGTCCTCGACGTGATCCGCAACGCGGCCAACAAGATCGCCGTCGCGCTGGGCGCCGACGCACCCGAGGTGACCGAGGGCGTGCAGCTGTTCCGCACCGACGCGGACGGCGTGCTCAGCACCGTCTGACCAGCGAGGAAGCCGGGCCCCGCGGTGAGCGTCTGTACGGTGCCCTCGTGGGTCTCGTCGACACGCTGGACCGTGCGCAGCGGAGGAGGTCGTTCTTCGGCTTCCCCATCGCCACGTTCTACAAGTTCATCGACGACCAGGGCCCCTACCTCGCGGCCATCATCAGCTTCTACGCGCTGCTCGCGATCTTCCCGCTCCTGCTGCTCGCCACCTCGATCCTCGGCTTCATCCTGCAGGGCAACCCCGACCTCCAGGAGCGGATGCTCAACTCGGCGTTCGCGACCTTCCCGATCGTCGGCGACGAGCTCGGCCAGCCCGACCGGCTGCAGGGCTCGACGGTGGCGACCGTCATCGGGGTCATCGCCGCCACCTACGGCTCCCTCGGCCTCGGGCAGGCCCTGCAGAACGCGCTGAACGTCGCCTGGTCGGTGCCGCGCAACAAGCGACCCAACCCGGTGCTGCTCCGGTTCAAGAGCCTGCTCCTGGTGGTGACCTCGGGGCTGTTCGTACTCGCGATCACCGTCGTGTCGACGATCGGCAGCGAGACCGAGATCTTCGGGCCGCGGGTGGACGCGACGCTGACCTGGGTGATCCGGCTGGTGACCGTGCTGCTCATCGGCGCGCTGCTGACCGTGGTGTTCCGGCTGGCCGCGGCGCGACGACACCACCTCGGCCGCGCGGCCCCCGGCGCGTTCACGGTCGCCGCGCTGTGGCAGGCGCTGCAGTACGTCGGCACGGTCTACGCGACCCGGGTCCTCGTGGAGACCGAGGGCATGAACGGCGCGTTCGGCCTGGTCCTGGGGCTGATCGGGATCATCTACATCGCGGCGTTCATGGGCGTGCTCGGCATCGAGGTCAACGTCGTGCTGGCCCGTCGGCTCTGGCCGCGGTCGCTGCGCACGCTCTTCGTCGACCGCGGCGACCTGACCGACGCGGACCGGCGCGCCTACGCGAGCTATGTGCGGGCCCAGCAGCACAAGACCGTCGAGAACGTCGCGGTCAGCTTCGCCGACCCCGACACGGGCGAGCTCAGCATCGTGGACGACCCGGCCGTTGGTGAGCCGCAGCGGCGCCGGCCACGTCCCGCGCCGCCACCGGCCGACGTCCCGGCGGAGCCACCCGCGGAGGTCCCCGCGGACGCGCCGGTGGACCGGCCCGAGGGGCAGAGCACCGGTACGTCAGGCTGAGCCGGTGCGATCACCACGATCCCGAGCCCTGCTCGGCGCGGCGTACGGCGTCCTGGCGATCACCGACGCGCTGCTCGCGGCGGGCCCGCCCGGCCGGCACCGCGTCCGCCTGGTCACCAAGCCGCTGCTGATGCCCGTTCTCGCCGCCCGGCTGGCGACGGAGAGCGGGTCCGAGGCGCGCGGCGTCATCGCGGCGCAGGCCTTGTCCTGGGGCGGCGACGTCGCCCTGCTCAAGGAGGGCCGCAGGCCGCTGCTCGCGGGGCTCGGCTCGTTCCTGGCGGCTCACCTCTGTTACGTAGCCGCGTTCCGCCGGCGCTCGTCGGCACCGCTGCTGGCCACCCCGGGCCGCCGCCGGCTGCTCGCGCTGTGCGGGGTGGCCAACGCCGGCATGGCGCTGGCGGCCGGCCGGGCCGACCGGACCATGGCCGGGCCCGTCGCGGCGTACGGCGCCGCGTTGGCGACCATGGTCACCTCGGCGGCCGCCGTCGACGCCGACCGCGGACGCGGTCCGATCCTGACCGGCGCCTCGCTGTTCCTGCTCTCCGACACGTTGCTCGGGCTGCGGCTGTTCGTGGTGGGCGAGGACTCCCGCGCGCTCGAGGGTGCCGTGATGGCGACCTACACCGCGGCGCAGTGGTGCATCGGCGCCGGAGCCGGCGGCTGAGCGGGGCGTCGCTCACGCGTCGTAGTGCACGAGTGAATGCCAGCGCGACGACCACGACCCGATCGGGCCGTCGCAGACCCAGACGCCCTGGCCCTCCTCCTCGTTGTCGATGCCGAGGTCGTTGTGCAGGGTTGCCGCGCGCCGGCAGCCGGTGAAGTCGCCCGACGGGTCCTCGTAGAACACCACGACGACGGGTCCGGCGCCGTCGGGAGGCGGACCCCAGTTGCGCCAGCCGTTGTGGCCGCTGTAGACCGGCGCCCCGACGCCGTACCACTCGAAGGCTCCGGCCTCGCCGTAGTTGCCGGTGAACACGACGGTCCCGTCGGGCAGGCCGTCGACGACGGCACGCACCTGCGCGGCGTAGCCCGGCCAGCCGATCTCCTCGGGGAGGTCGTCGTTGAGGCCGGCGTAGAAGGAGTCGGCGTACGTCGCCGCGGGGAGCACCGGCACCAGGGCCGGCCAGGCGATCGCGGCGGAAAGGGCCAGGACGACGCCGACCTCGACCAGCCGCCGGGTGCCGCGGCTGCGGGCCACCCAGGTGCAGCCGGCCGCGACCAGGGGCACGATCGCCCCGGCCAGGTAGTAGCCCTTGCCACCGGTCACCAGGAAGGCCAAAAGCACGACCAGGAAGACCACTCCGGGCAGCCGCGCTCGGGACCACTCCGGCACCTGGAACAGCTTGACCAGCCCGGCCACCCAGACCACGAAGATCAACGGGCTGAACATCAGCGCGGCCTCGGCGACCAAGGCGATCCGGCCCCCGAGACCGCCGTACTCGTCGGCGATGTCGGCGGACAGGTCGAAGACCGGCCAGCCGTGGTCGGCCTGCCACCAGAGGTTCGGCAGCCACATCACGGCGGCGATCGCCCCGGCCAGCCACGGCCACCGGGTGCGCAGCTCGGGCCGCAGCTCCCGGTCGAACGCACAGGCCACGAGGATGCCGGCAAGCAGGAAGGCCACCGCGTGCTTGTTGTTGAGGCCGACCCCGGCGACCAGGCCGGCGAGCAGCCACAGCCGGGGGCGTCGATCGACGACCGCCTGGGTGGCGAGCACCAGCACCGCCGTCCAGGCCAGGGTGTCGAACGTCGCCGTCGACAGCATGTGACCCAGCCCCACCAGCACCGCGGACGCCGCGAGGACCGTGGCCGTCAGGACCTGTCCGCCGCGGGCCGCACCCAGCAGCCGCGCGTACTGCACCGCCAGCAGCGCGATGCCGACCACCGCGAGGACCGGGGGCAGCCGCAGGACGAGCAGGTGGTGCGGCGCCACCTCGGTGGCTATCCGGGCCAGGAACGGCGTGAACGTCGGCTGGTCCGGATAGCCCCACGCCAGTCGCCGGCCGGCCGAGACGAAGTAGAGCTCGTCGCGGTGCGGGCCGTAGAACGGCGCTATCGCCAGGAGCGCGGCGGCCTGCGCGGCCACCACGACGCCCACTTCGCGCCAGGCGAACGCCGGGCGCGGGTCGGTCACGCGAGCATTCTGTCCCGGAGCCGATCCAGCAGACCAGCGTCGAGACCGAGCCCGTCGCGCAGGTAGCCCATCCGGTCGCCGTACGCCGCTGCGGCGGCGTCGTAGCCGGCCTGGAGGTAGGCCTCGTCGGCGACCATGACCCGCTCGTAGACCTCGACCTTGTCGGCCCCGAGGTGCTCGCGGACCAGGCCGAGGTACTTCTCCCGGGTCCCCGAGGAGAAGGTGTTGGTCAGCAGGTAGTCCTCGAGGATCGTCGCGTCGTCGACCCCGGCGAGGTGCAGCAGCAGCGCAGCCGCCCACCCGGTGCGGTCCTTGCCGGCCGTGCAGTGGAAGAGCGCCGGGCGCTCGTCGTCGGCGACCGCGCGCAGCAGCGCGGCGAACGCGTCGCGCGCACCGGGGATCTCGACGAAGCCGCGGTAGACCCGCAGCATCACGTCGTGAGCGGTCGCCCGGTCGGGCAGGTCGCTGACCGCCTCCATGGGGATGCCCCGCACCTCGAGGTGCGTCCACACCGCGCCCGGCACCTCGGCGTCGGGGTGCGCCTCGACCTCGTGCGCGGTGCGCAGGTCGTAGACGGCGCCGATGCCCAGCGCCGACAGGGTCTGGGCGTCGCCGTGCGAGAGCTGCAGCTCGTTGGAGCGGTAGAGCTGCCCGCGCCGCAGAGGTCGCCCGTCGGACCCGGCGTACGCCGCGTCCGGGCCGGTCACGTCGCGGAAGTTGTCGGCCGACGCGAGCCGGACCAGCTCCTCACCGAACTGGGGTTCAGACACGCGTGAAGCCTAGGGAGCCTCAGCGCAGCGGCACGAACCGGTAGCCACCGTGCTCGGTGACCTCGGTCCCCATCGGGGTGCGGACCACCAGGAGCATCGTCCCGCTGACGGGGATCACCATCCGCCCGTCGCCGGCCAGCTGGTCGACCAGCTGCTGTGGCAGGTGGCGAGGCTCGGCCGAGACCAGGATCCGGTCGTACGGCGCGCCGTCCGGCCAGCCGAGGCGGCCCGGGACCGCCTGCTCGATGCGCGCCCAGGGCCGCCCGGTGCGGGCCAGGTTCCTGCGGCCGAACTCCACCAGGGTCGGCTCGAGCTCGACGCCGACCACCTCGCCGAAGGGGCCCGTCAGCTGGGCCAGCAGGGCCGTCGTCCAGCCGGAGCCGGAGCCGACGTCGAGCACCCGGTCGCCCTCGCGCACCTCGAGCAGCCGCAGCATGGCGGCGACCGTGCGCGGCTGGGAGTTCGTCTGTCCGAGGCCGATCTGGATCGGCCCGTCGAAGCGCGCCCGCAGCCGAGCGGCACGGGGCAGGAACCCGGCGCGAGGGGTCGCGTCGAAGGCCGCGGAGACCCGGTCCTCCATCCCACCGAGTCTGGCACCACCCGGAAGAACCAGAGACAGACGAGGTGGCGATCGGTCACACTGCGGCGGTGATCAAGCTCGACCTGCTGCTGGCCACGGCGGCCTTCGCGGTGTGGATCTTCTGCCTCATCGACGTCGCGCAGACCCGCGACGACGAGATCCGCAACCTCAACAAGGGCGCCTGGATCATCATCGTGCTCTTCTTCTCGGTGCCCGGCGCCATCGGCTGGTTCGTCTTCGGTCGTCCGGACAACGGCGCCCGGCGACCGGGTGCCTACGAGCGCTCGACGCCGAGTTTCCCGGAGTACGACCGCCCCGGCCGCGCCGCCGCTGTCGACCCGGAGAAGGACGAGGAGTTCCTCAAGCAGGTGCGGGCCCGCGCCGAGGAGCAGCGCAAGAGGTACGAGCAGCAGAAGGCCGAGCAGCGGCGGCGCGAGGAGGAAGGGTCCTGACCCGCGGCCGTCAGCCCTGCTTCGGCGGCAGCGGGACGAAGAACGAGGTCCGCGCGGCGTACGCCGGGTAGCCCGGCCGCTGCATCATCGTCTTCTCGAGCAGCTTCGCCCCGGTGACCTGGTAGACGAAGTAGGTCATCGCCACCGGGCACAGCACGGTGACCAGCCCGGCGACCCAGCCGGAGGCGAGGCCACCCGCCAGCCACAGGCCCCACCACACACAGGCGTCGCCGAAGTAGTTGGGGTGCCGGGTGTAGCGCCACAGCCCGCGGTCCATGACCTGGGGGCGGGTCGCCCGCGGCGCCTTCTTGTAGCTCGCCATCTGCCGGTCGCCGACGGCCTCGAAGAACAGCCCGGTCGCCCAGACGGCGACGCCCGCTGCGACGACCGGCCACCACCGCACCGACAGCACCGCGCCGAGCAGCACCGGCCCGGCCACGAACCACAGCGACACGCCCTGGATGAAGAAGACCCGGCGCACGACGGTGCGCATGCCGACCTTCGACGGAGTGCCGCCGAGCAGCTCGGCGTAGCGCGGGTCCTCCCGGCCGCCGTGGTCGCCGAGCGCCCGGCCGCGGATGTACCAGCTCAGCCGCAGCCCCCACGCGGCCACCAGGCCGGCCAGCAGCCAGCGCCGCCACTCGGTCCCCTCGTCGAGCACGGCGCCCACGACGGCCGCGGTCAGCGCGACCAGCACGAAGCCCAGGCCCCAGGCGACGTCGACGACGGCGGCCTTGTCGAGCTGGCGGGAACGCAGGGCCGCCGCGCCCATCACGACCGTGACCGCGAGCAGCCCGGCGAGCAGTGAGACGACGACGGCGGTCGTCATCTGGCCACCGGCTGCCGGTCGAGGGTGAGCTGGTGGACGTCGAGGTAGGACGAGGCGAAGCCGGCCCGGGAGTACTCCAGGTAGAAGTGCCACATCCGGACGAAGGTCTCGTCGAAGCCGAGCTCGACGACCCGGCGCGAGGCGGCGAGGAAGGCCCGGTCCCAGAGCCGCAGGGTCGCGGCGTACGACGGGCCCATCGAGGACGTCTCGCGCAGCCGCAGCGTCGTGTGCTGCCGGGTGATCTCGTCGACCACGCGCACCGACGGGAGGAAGCCGCCGGGGAAGATGTACTTGTTGATCCAGGTGTAGGTGTTGCGGGTCTTGAGCATCTGCTCGTGCGGCATCGTGATCGCCTGGATCGCGATGCGCCCGCCGGGTGCGAGGACCCGGTCGATGGTCTGGAAGTAGGTCCGCCAGTACTGCCAGCCCACCGCCTCGACCATCTCGACCGACACGACCGCGTCAAAGGCGCCGTCGCCCGCGAGCGAGGGAGCCTCGCGGTAGTCGCACAGCTCGACGGTGACCCTGTCGGACAGCCCGGCCGCGGCGATCCGCTCCCGGGCCAGAGCCTGCTGCTCGGTGGACAGCGTGATCGTCGTGACCGTGGCGCCGCGCCGGGCCGCCCGGATGGCCAGCTCGCCCCAGCCGGTTCCGATCTCGAGCAGCCGGGTGCCCTCGGTCACGCCGGCCCGGTCGAGCAGCCGCTCGATCTTGCGGACCTGGGCGCCTCCGAGGTCGCCCCACACCGGACCGCGCTGCAGCTCCTCGTCGCTGAAGAGTGCGGAGGAGTAGCTCAGGGTCGGGTCGAGGAAGAGCTCGAACAGCTCGTTGGACAGGTCGTAGTGGTGGGCGATGTTGCCGCGGGTGTTGTCCTCGGTGCCGAGCTCCCCGACCGGTGGCCGGCGAACGACCAGGGCGCGGAGCCGCTGCAGCCGCTCCGGGACCAGCCGCGGCAGCTCGGCGGCGAGCACGGTCAGAAAGCCGCCGAGGTCCTCGGCGTCCCAGGCGCCGGTGAGGTAGGCCTCGCCGAACCCGATCAGCTGGTCGCGGCCGAGCCGCGCGAAGAACTCCTCGGGCCGTGAGACGACCGCGACCGGCCCGCCGCGGCCATAGGTCCTGGTCCCGACGTGCACGGTGACGTCGAGCCGGCTCACGGCGCCGCGGAAGAGGGCGTGCGCCACCCGGGCGGCGACGCGCGCGCGGAGCCCGGTAGGAGGGGCGTCGAGCCCCGGCCAGCTGTTGGCGCGCAGGTCCACCCGGTGCTGGGGGCGGGGCGCACGCGAGGTGTCCGTCATGGCTGGACCCCCTTCTGCGAGTGGGTGGGACGAGGCTGCACAGGGAGCCGGCGCAGCCAGAGGCTGATGCCGTGCATTCGGATCAGGAGGGCCGCACGGATGGCAGCCCCGGCGACCCGGCGTGGCGAGCGGTCGGTGCGGCGTCCGGTCAGCGAGGCATGGAACCGCGCGCCGTCCTCGGTGGTCAGGTTGACCACGATGTCGAGCCGGCCGTCACGCGGAACCGGTACGGCGAGGTCGTAGCTCCCGTCGACACCGTGGAACGGGGAGACGTACATCGCCTTGGGCGTCGTGGCCCGGCCCCGGTCGTCGGGGTGGACGAGGTAGGCGTGCCGGTCGCCGTAGGTGTTGTGCACCTCCACCACGGTCGCCACCTGCCTCCCCGCCGAGTCCCAGCACCAGTGCACGGAGATCGGGTTGAAGCAGTAGCCGAGGGCGCGCGCGTTGGCGGCCATCACCACCCGGCCGCCACGCAGGTCGATGCCATGGCCGGCGAGGAACGCCTCGACGTTCGAGCGGATGGTGGCCCCGGTGCCCGAACCGGCCGCGAGGGCCAGGTGGTCGCGGGCCTCGAACCGCCCGAGCACGCCGTGGTCGGGCAGGTCGTCGAGGTCGACGACGTGGAGCTGCGAGCGGTGCGTGAAGCTGCGCCGCAACGGCGTACGCCGGGTGTGCCGGATCGTGGTCTCGTAGACCCCGGTCGCGACCTCGTCGGCCGGGGAGTGCGCAAGCTCGGGCCAGGCGAGGCCGACCCGCTCGACCGCCTTCAGCCCCGAGCGTGCGCCGTCCTCGTGGAAGCCCCAGCCGTGGTAGGCGCCGGCGAAGCTGACCCGCTCGGTCTCGATCTCCGCCAGCTGCGCCTGCGCCGCGACGGACCCGGGGTTGTAGAGCGGGTGCTCGTACTCCATCCGGGCGATGACCTTCGCCGGGTCGACGAGCTCGGCGCCGGGCGAGCCGCTGCCGACCAGGGTGACGAGGTAGTGCGTGTCGGTGTCGAGCCGCTGCAACCGGGTCAGGTCGTAGGTGATGAGCACGTCGTCGCCGAGCCGCGCGAAGTTCCATGACGCCCAGACCGGACGGGTGGTCGGCAGCACCGAGTCGTCGGTGTGCAGCAGCGCGAGGTTGCTCGAGTAGGGCATGGCGCCGAGCACCGCACGCTGCTGCTGCGTCGGCTCGGCCAGCATCGCGAGCGCCTGGGTGGGGTGCGCGGCGATGACGACGGCGTCGAAGTGGCGCACGACGCCGTTGCCGTCGGTGACCTCGACCCCGTCGGCCGTCTCCAGGACCGAGGTGACCTTGGTGCCGGTCCGCACCTCCTGCAGCCGCGCCGCAACCGCGGCGACGTAGCGATGCGAGCCGCCGGTGACGGTGCGCCACTGCGGGCTGCCGAAGACCGACAGCATGCCGTGGTGCTCGAGGAAGGCGAACAGGTAGCGGGCGGGGTAGTCCAGCGCGACCGCCGGGTCGCACGACCAGACCGCCGCGACCAGTGGCTCCATGAAGTGGCGGGTGAAGTACGCCGAGAACCGGCCGGCGGCAAGGAACTCCCGCAGCGTCGTGTCGGGCCCGGTCCCCGCGAGCACTCGGCGGGCTCGGCGGTGGAACCGCGGGATCTCGGTCAGCATCCGCAGGTAGCGCGGGTTGCGGAGATGGGCCGGGGTGGGGAAGACCCCCCGGCGACCCAGCGCCCCGGCCCACTCCAGGCCGGTGCCATCGTCGCGGATCGACATCGACATCTCGGAGGGCTGCGTGACCACGCCGAGCTCCGCGAACAGGCGAAGCAGCACCGGGTAGGTGCGCGGGTTGTGCACGATGAACCCGGTGTCGATCGCGAGCTCGCGCTCGCCTCCGGGCCCCTGCTCGGCGACCAGGTGGGTGTCGGCGTGGCCGCCCAGCCGGTCGTCGGCCTCGAAGAGGGTGACGTGCGCGGTGCGCGAGGCGACGTACGCCGCCGTCAGCCCGGCTACGCCGGAGCCGACGACCGCCACGCGCTGCGGGGTCGTGGTCATGGGTGCGCCGGTCTAGGTGTCGAAGGAGAAGAGGGCGACGACGTCGCCCTGGGGCGTCGGTGGCTCTTCGCCGGCGGCCTCGACGGTGATGCCCACCCCGCCCGCGGAGGCCGCGTCGCCGTGCAGCAGCACCTCGTTGTCCGACCCCTTCGGCATGACGCCGGCGGGCTTCATCACGTCGCCCTGCTGCAGCCAGAGCGCGTAGGCGTGCCCGCTGGGCGCGGCCGGCATGTCGTGGGTGACGACGACGGCCTCGTGGAGCTGCTTGGAGCGGTAGACGGTGGCGGTGGCACCACCGGGGAAGGTCTTGGTGAACCGCTCGGCGTCCTTCGCCTGGATGACCTGGTCGGTGGGGCTCGTCTGGTCGCTGTGCTGCTGCCAGACCACGCCGCCGGTGCCGACTACGACGGCCGCCGCGGCGGCCGCAAGAAAGGTGACGATGCGACGGCGCCGGCGGGGCTCGAGCGGGACCACGGTGGCCTCGGGCTCGGCCGGCGGGGACACGACCGGCGGGAGGGGGCGGACGGTGCTGATCCCGGCCAGCACCCGCTCGCGAAGCTCGGCGGACGGCGTGGTAGTCGTGGTCTCGGCGAGGAGCGCGGACGCCTCGCGTAGCGAGGCGACCTCGCTCGTGCAGGCCGGGCACTCGGCCAGGTGCCGCTCGAACTGGGCCCGCTCGATGTCGTCGAGTGCGTCGACGGCGTAGGCGCCCGACAGCGCGTGAATGTCGCCGGTCATAGCGTTCCTCCGGGGTCCCCGCGGAAGTGCGCGCCCTCGGCGCGCAGCGCTCCCCGCGTGCAGTTTCGTGGGGAAATCATGAACCGACCCCCATGGTGTCTCGAAGTCTGATGAGCCCGTCGCGGATCCGGGTCTTGGCGGTGCCGACGGGGAGCTCGAGCATCGTTGCCACCTCCGTGTGCGTGTAGCCGCCGAAGTAGGCCAGCTCGAGCGCCTCGCGCTGGACCTGGGTCAGGTCGCCGAGGGCCTGCCGCACGCGGCGGGCCTCGAGCGAGGCGGTCGCGGCCTCGGCGGTCGAGTCGTGCTCGACCGGCTGGTTCTGGTGGTGGTACGTCGCGTCCCGGCGGGTCGCGGCCTCCGCCGAGCGGACCCGGTCGACCGCCTTGCGGTGCACGATGGTGAGCATCCACCCCAGCGGGCTGCCCAGGGCCTCGTCGAAGCGGCCGGAGTTCTTCCAGATGTCGAGGTAGGCCTCCTGGGCCACCTCCTCGGCCTGCGCCCGGTCCCGGACCACACGCAGGGCGAGCCCCACGACCCGCGCCGACGTGGCGTCGTAGAGCCGGGCGAAGGCGCTCTCGTCGCCCCGGCCGCAGGACTTCAGCAGCTCCACGAGATCGGGCTGGGCGAGATCGGGCTGGTGGTCGGGCGCCCCGGGCGCCCCCTCCTCGGAGGGGGCGCCGTCGGCCACGGGCCGGAGCCGGTCCACGTCGTCAGTCTCCCGTGTGTTCGATGGGGTGACGAGACGTCACTTGGTGGGCATCAGGACGGAGTCGATGACGTAGACCGTGGCGTTCTCGGTCGGGATGTTGCCGCAGACCACGTTGGCAGCAGCGCCGTCGACGGTGAAGCCGGAGTCCATGTCGCCCTCGATGGTGATGCTGTCGCCGTTGAGGGTCTCGTGCTCACCCGCGAGCTGGTCGGGGCTGAGCTGCTCGCCCACGACGTGGTGGGACAGGATCGCGGAGAGCGTCGCCTGGTCGGCCAGCACCGCCTTGAGGTCGTCGGCGGGGATCTTCCCGAAACCGTCGTTGGTGGGCGCGAAGACGGTCAGGGCAGGAGCCGCGTTGAGCGTGTCGGCCAGGCCCGGGACCGCGCCGACGGCGGTGACGAGAGTGCTGAGCAGCGGGTTGTTGCTCGCGGCGGTCGCGACCGGGTCGGTCACCATCCCGTTGAAGGAGCCCTTGCCGTCCTTCGGGACCGCGTCGCAGGCGGGGCCGAACACGTCCGCGCCGGCGTCGTCCATGGCCGCCTCCGTGGTCATGTCGTCGGTGGGAGCCGCGGCCGAGGACGAGGTCGAGGGGGAGGTGTCGTCGCCCGCCGAGGAGCCGCTGCTGGAGTCGTCGCCACAGGCGGCGAGGCCGATGGTCAGGGCGATCAGGGCGGCGCCGGCGGCACCGGTACGGCGGAGGGAGCTGCGCTTCATGGCTGATGTTGCCTTCCGTAGGTGGGCTTACACCTCTTGTTCGGTGCCGCTGCCCCTCCGGATGGGTCGACGTCATGCGACCTTCACGATGAGCTGCTGGACGCCCGAGGAGCCCTCGGGGAAGGGGTCCATGCGGGCCGCGGTCTGGGTGTTGCCCTGGCCGTCGATGACACGGCAGCTGAGGTTGTGGGACCCGGGCTCGGCGGTCCAGGGCAGGTGCCACTGCCGCCAGTAGTCGTTGCCGGCCGAGGGGCCGAGCTGGGCGTCCCGCCAGGGCCCGCCGTCGATCTGGACCTGCACCTTGGCCATGCCGCCGTGCTGCTGAGCCCAGGCGATGCCGCCGATGAAGGTGTCGCCGGCGGTGATGGTCTCGAGGACCTTGGGGGTGTCGATGCGGCTGGAGATCTTGATCGGGGCGTGGGTGGCCCAGTCGCGCTTGGTCCAGTAGGAGTCCTGGGCGGCGTACGTCGTGAGCGTGATCCGCTCGATCCACTTGCAGGCGCTGATGAACCCGTAGAGGCCGGGGACCACCATCCGCGCGGGGTAGCCGTGCTCACGTGGCAGCGGGTCGCCGTTCATGGCGATCGCGATCATCGCGTCGCGGCCGTCGGTGGCCAGCTCGTAGGGCGTGCCGATGGTCATCCCGTCGACGTCGGTGCTGAGGATCTGGTCGACGCCCGGTTGCACACCGGCCAGCTCCAGCAGGTCTGCGAGCCGGACGCCGAGCCAGCGGGCGCCGCCGACGTAGGGGCCGCCCACGCTGTTGGAGACGCAGGTGAGCGTGACGTCGCGCTCGATCATGGGCATCTGGAGCAGGTCGTCGAAGGAGAGCTCGATCTCCTTGTCCACCAGCCCGTCGATGTTCAGCGACCACGAGTCGATGTCGACGATGGGGACGTCGAGTCTGGTGTCGACGCGGTAGAAGTCCGAGGTCTTGACGCGCAGCGGCGTGATGCCGGGGAAGTCGCCCTCGATCCCCGCCGGGAACGACGGCGCGGGCTCGGCTGGCCGCGGGAAGGCGATGTCGGTGAGCCGGGCCCGGTAGCTCGCGATCCTGCGGCCCGCGCCGCCCATGACGGCCGCGGTGACGGCCAGCGCGCCGGCGCCCACCAGGACGCCGCGGCGCGACGGGGCCGGCTGGGGCCCGCTGGTGGGCATCGTGACCGGCCAGGTGAGCGGCGTCGCGGACCTGGTGTCCGGAGCGGCCGCCCGGCGGTCCAGCAGCCACAGGGCGCCGACGCCAGCAGCGGCGGCGACCAGGGACGGAACGACGTCTCGGGCCTCGGCGGCCGGCCGATGCAGTGCAGTGAACGCGGCGACGGCGACCAGCACCAGCTGGAGCGCCGCACCGAGCACGAACCGCCGCCGCGCGAGCAGCCCCGCGACCGCCGCCAGCACGAGCACCCCGCCCATGACCGAGCCGATCAGCACCCGCTTGTCGTTGCTGCCGAAGTGCTCGATCGCCCACTCCTTCATCGGCGTGGGCGTCAGGTCGATGACCTGGGAGCCGACCGCCAACACCGGTGAGGACGCCGGGTTCAGCAGCGAGGCGACGAGGTGGCCGGCGGCGACGCCGACGAGGGTCGCGAGGACCCCGAACATGGCGTAGGCAAGCCGACTCCGCATGGCTCATGTTCGGAGCGGAGCCCGCCCGCGGATGGCTGCGCGGCGCTACTTCGGCGGCAGGCTCGCGGCGTACGCCGTGCCCACCGCGATCCATCGCTCGAGCGCCTCGTCGCCGGCCACGGCCTCGCTGGCGACCCGCAGCCAGCCGTCCATCTCCTTGCCGCGCATCACCATCCGGCCCGCACCGGGCTCGCCCACCAGCCGGCCGCTGTCCTGGGGGTCGCATCGCAGCATCAGCCCGCCCTTGCCGCTGGCCGCGACCGCCATGTGGCCGCCGACCAGGAAGGCGAGGCCGCCGAACATCTTCTGCTCGGTCACGGGCACGTCGGGCAGCAACCCCCGGATCCGCTCCGCTAGCTCTTCGTCGTAGGCCATGCGGCGATCATGGCACCGGCCATGGACAGTCAGCCGAGGGCGAGCGCGACGTAGGGGATCGTGCCGCCCGGCAGCGTGTAGCGCTCGACCTCGACGAACCCCCGCGCCAGCGCGAACGCGAGGCCACCCTCGTTGGAGGCGAGCACCACGGTCTCGACCGGACGGTCGTCCGCCCAGGCCAGCGCCACCTCGAGACCGCGTTCGAAGAGCAGCGTGCCCAGGCCGCGACGGCGGTACGGCGGCAGCACCCGCGCGATCACCATCGCGCCCTCGTCGTCGGTGGGCCGCCGGACCGTCGAGTTCCCGGCCGGGTCGCCGCCGACGTAGGCCACCTCCAGGCGGTGCCGCCCGGACCGCTCGCGCACCTCGTCGAGGGAGAGCGGATCGGTCGCGATGATCTCGTTGTGGATGTCTCGCCAGTCGGCGATCGTCGGTTCGTCGCCGACCTGCACGAAGCGCACGCCCTCCACGTGCGGCAGTCTTCACCCTGTGAGCGACACGGCGCCCGAGACCCCGACCGAGCTCGTCCACCTCGACGTCGCCGAGCAGGTGGCGACGATCACGCTGGACAGCCCGCACAACCGCAACGCACTCTCTCGCCAGCTGGTCACCGAGCTGTTCGCGCGGCTCGACGCCGCCGAGCAGGACGACGCCGTCAAGGCGGTCGTCATCCGCTCGTCCGGGCGGGTGTTCTGCTCCGGCGCCGACCTGAGTGAGGCGTCGACCCAGGGGATGGAGGAGGGCGCCCGTCAGATCGTGCGGCTGCAGCGGCTGATCGTCACGATGGGCAAGCCGGTGGTGGTCGAGGTCGCCGGGCCGGTGCGCGCCGGTGGCATCGGCATCGTGGCCGCCGCCGACATCGCGATCGCCGCCGAGGTGGCGACGTTCGCGCTCACGGAGGTCAAGCTCGGCCTCGCCGCGGCGATCATCTCGCTCACCGTGCACCACCGGATGACCCCACGCGCGGCCGCGCTCACGACCCTCGGCGGCGAGGTGTTCAGCGGCACCGACGCAGCGGCGTACGGCCTGGTGACCAAGGCGGTCCCTGCCGACGCCCTCGCCGAGGAGGTACGCCGGGTCTGCGCCAGCCTCGTGACCGGCGCCCCGCAGGGGCTGCGCGAGTCGAAGCGGATCCTCAACCGCGACCTGGTCGAGCGGATCGACACCCACGGCGAGCAGCTGGCCGCCGTGAGCGCCCGGCTCTTCGCCTCCGAGGAGGCCAAGGAGGCGATGACCGCCTTCCTCAACCGGTCTCGGTGACCCCCGCGTGCGGTAGGGCGTCCAGCAGCCGTGATCCCGCCACGCCGAGGTACGTCGCGTCGCCCGTCGGCGTCAGCACCCAGAGGCGGGGCTCACAGCCGGTCGCGACGACATGTACCTCCCAGATCTCCGATCGCAGAGCCAGCAGGGCGAGGTCATCGCGCACGACCCGTGCGACGCAGTCGGCCGTGCCGCTGACCGGGTAGAAGCTGCTCAGAGTCGCGATCCGGAGCTCATCGGCGTGGGTGAGGTCGAGAGGTTCCTCTCCCGACAGGGCGTGGTCGGGCCCGTAGTGGCAGACCAGCGCCGCCGAGGGTGCCTCGGAGGCGAGCGCCGTCAGTGAGGTGTCCCGGGAAGCCTCGCTGGGCGGCTGTGCCGGGCAGGACAGGGCCGGTGGCGTGGAGTCCGGCTCGGCTGCGAGCGCCCGCATGAGTCCGTCGTAGACCGATCCGGCGTCCTCGACGAGCCCACCGCCCGGGGTGACGGACGCCGGGCAGGGGCCCGTCTCGCCGTCGATGCGGCTCACGGTGCCGTCCGCGAAGCCGATGGCCACCCGGAAGCCGGTACGCCCGAAGGCGAACGGGCAGCCATGCACCTGGCCGACGCGCTGCCGCCACGCGGAGACCAGGGCTTCGGCACCGTCGGTGAGGACGCCCGTCGGGACGATCGCGTACTGCGCCGGCGGTCCGCGCCGGTCACGCCCCTGCTGCAGGACGCAGAAGCGCACCCACACCGCCGTACCCGTGCCGAAGTCGTCGTGGTCGACGTCGCGTCCGCATCCCGAGTCCGATGCCGGGGCTGTAGCCCGGTCCGTGGGGCCAGAGGTCGAAGGGCCCGGGACCTCGTCGTCGCCGGCCATCCAGCGCGGTACGCCGACGGCCGTCGCCAGCAGCACCACTGCGGCCGCACCTGCCAGCGCGCCACGCAGGCGGGTCCGGCGAGCACGGGCGGCCCGCTCGGCGTGCCGGGCCACGACGGTCAGGTCCGGGGGGTCGGGCACGGCACGGCGCAGTACGTCGCTCAGGTCGGGGTCGCTCATCGGTGTTCCTCGGTCGGCTCGGACAGGTCGAGGAGGCCGGACCCGCGCAGCCGCTCCAGCGCGCGGGCGTGGTGCGTCTTCACCGAGCCGACCGAGCAGCCCATGGCCCGAGCCGTCTGCTCCTCGCTCAGGTCACCGAAGTAGCGCAGCACGACGACCGCGCGCTGTCGGGGAGAGAGCTGTGCCATGGCTCGGCGTACGTCGTGGGTGGTGTCGGCATCGGGATTGAGTGCCGCCAGCCCGGTGGCCACGTCGTCCCCTGATCCAGACGGCAGCTCGCCGTGCCAGCGACGGCCGCGCCAGGACAGGTACGTCGTGACCAGCGTGCGCCGGACGTAGCCCTCGAACGAGCCGTCGGCCGCGACCCGCTCGAAGTGCGGCCAGGTCTTGGTCAGCGCGGTCTGGACGAGGTCCTCGGCGAGGGCCGGGTCGCCGGTGAGCAGCCAGGCGGCACCCCACAGCGCGCGGCCGCGCGCGGCGACGTACGCCGTGAACTCCTCGTCCACCGGACCTCCTCGCCCCTCGACAACCGGTTGGCACCCGGGTCGGGTTGACAGTCTGGCGCTGGGATTTGATTCGGCGATGCTCGACCGCGCTCGGCGAGTTAGGCTTGGGAGCTTGCCGCTTCTGCGGCATGCACACCTGAATCACACGGATGGGCCGAGGGGAACGACTCGTTGAACGACAAGCTGGGCGAGACCGATCCGGTTGAGGGGGAGATCGCGGCCGAGCAGGCCTTCGTCGACCGGGTCTACCTCCAGTTGGAGGAGTCTGCCCGGAACGCACAGCAGCTGGCCCGCGAAGGCCAGGCTCGCGGCGAGCTGGGCCACGAGGGCGGCCTGGTCGAGCGTGACGCGATGGTCTACCAGGCGGCGCGCCGGATCGCCCAGCTCGACGCAGCCCACGAAGGGCTGGTCTTCGGCCGCCTCGACCTGCAGCGCAGCGTGGACCGCCACCCCCGCTACATCGGCCGGATCGGG
>Ga0268264_10000663_pt1 | contig 40433 bp, 40 predicted proteins | sample KBSSwiS32_FD_190357 | JGI IMG/M metagenome (GOLD analysis project Ga0268264, IMG submission 190357) | Switchgrass rhizosphere microbial communities from Kellogg Biological Station, Michigan, USA - KBS Switchgrass S3-2 (SPAdes) (version 2) | ecosystem: Host-associated > Plants > Roots >... | reverse complement strand
CGATCTGCGCCAGGGGCCGATGGCTGCGGAGAATGTCCCGATGAACCGCACACGGCTCGAATGCAACGCCACAAGGCGGGGCCCGGGGTTAAGATTCGGTTGCCGGGCCCTTCGGCGCATTGCCCCCCCGGCCGCTTTTACTCGTAGCGGCGATGCCGGTCGGCCCTCGCTATAATGGCTGACGCGTTGTCAGCAACGCACCCACCCGATCACCAGCCAAGGGACCCCTATCATGAGTATCGAAAGCTCCCGCGACAAGCTCGTCGATGAATTCTCGTCCGTGTTGTCCGAAGCCGAATCGCTGCTCGACAAGGCCGCGAAGGAAACCGGCGACAAGGCCCGTGACCTGCGCTCGCAGGTCGAAGCCCGGCTGCTGTCGGCCAAGTTGAAGCTGCAGGAACTGGAAGGCGAAGCGGTCGATCGCGCCAAGGCGGCGGCCCGTGCCACCGACGATTATGTCCACGATCACCCATGGCAGGCGATCGGCCTCGCCGCCGGGATCGGGTTCGCGGTCGGCCTGTTGATGAATCGCCGTTGATCGCGTCGGAAGTCGACCGCCGATGAGCGACGCCCCGGCACGTGATGCGGGAGGGGTGACCTTGCGCGGGTCGCTCGCCCGGCTCGCGGATGCGCTCGTCGGGCTCGCCCGAACACGGCTCGAGCTCGCCACTGTCGAATACACCGAGGAGCGCTCCCGCATCGGCCAGCAGCTGGCGCTTCTGCTGGCCGGGGTCGGCTGCGTGTTGTTCGCGCTGTTCTTTGCCGCGGCGGCCGTGGTCGTCTACTTCTGGGACACCAATCGCTTCATCGCGATCCTGGGCGTCGTCGCGTTCTTCGCCATCGTGGGCGCGCTGCTGCTCTGGCGCCGCGCGGAAATTGCGCAGACCGCGCCGATGCCGTTCGCGGCCACGGTCGCCGAGCTCGACAAGGATCGCGCGGCGCTGGCGCGCACGATGAATCTGCCGCCGCAGCTATGACCCGCGTCCAGGACCTTGCTGAACGGAAGGCGCGCCTGATTGCGCAATCGGACCTGCAGCGCATGCAGGCGCTGCTCGCCTGGCATTCCGTCCGGCGGATTATTTCTCCGCCGCCGCCGCCCGAAAGAAGCAAGGCGTCGCGCTCCATCGCCGCCACGCTGATCGGCCTCGCGCTACCCTTGTTCGGCGGCGCACGCCTGGGCCGCGTCGTGCGCGTGTTGTCCACCGCCGCCACGCTGCTGCGCGTTTTCGTCGCGTGGCGCGCCCGCTAGAGCCCTAGCTCGCGATATAACGCATCGACGCGCGCCTTGACGGCCGCGTCCATCGCGATCGGCCGTCCCCACGTCCGCTGCGTTTCGCCCGGCCATTTGTTCGTCGCATCGATGCCCATCTTGCTGCCCAGGCCCGCGACCGGCGATGCGAAGTCGAGGTAATCGATCGGCGTCGATTCGACGAGCAGCGTATCGCGCGCCGGGTCCACGCGCGTCGTCAGCGCCCAGATCACGTCCTTCCAGTCGCGAATGTCGACGTCGGCATCGGTGACGACGATGAGCTTCGTGTACATGAACTGGCGCAGGAAGCTCCACACGCCGAACATCACCCGTTTCGCGTGCCCCGCATACTGCTTGTGCATCGACACTATCGCGAGCCGGTACGAGCAGCCTTCCGGCGGCAGGTAGAAATCCGCGATCTCGGGAAACTGCTTTTGCAGGAGCGGCACGAACACTTCGTTGAGCGCGACGCCGAGCACCGCCGGCTCGTCGGGCGGCTTCCCCGTGTACGTCGAGTGATAGATCGGATCGCGGCGCAGCGTGATGCGCGCGATCGTCAGCACCGGAAAGCGTTCTGCTTCGTTGTAGTAACCGGTGTGATCGCCGAACGGTCCTTCGACGGCCGTCTCGTGGCCGGACGCATCCGCGGCGTCCGGATGGATGAACCCTTCGAGCACGATTTCGGCCGTCGCCGGCACCTGCAAGCCGTGCGAGATGCATTTGACGATCTCCGTGCGGCCGCCGCGCAAGAGTCCCGCGAACTGGTACTCCGATAGCGAATCCGGGACCGGCGTCACCGCGCCGAGGATCGTCGCGGGATCGGCGCCCAGCGCCACCGCGATCGGAAACGGCGTTCCCGGATGCGCAAGCGCATGATCGCGAAAGTCGAGCGCGCCGCCGCGGTGGGCGAGCCAGCGCACGATCACCTTGTTCCGCGCAATCACCTGCTGGCGGTAGATGCCGAGGTTCTGCCGCTTCTTGTGCGGGCCCCGGGTGACCGTCAATCCCCAGGTGATGAGCGGACCCACATCGCCAGGCCAGCACGTCTGCACCGGCAGTCGCGCGAGATCGACATCGGCGCCCTCCCAGACGACGTCCTGGCACGGCCCCGAGTTGCGCTCCTTCGGCGCCATGTCGAGCACCTTCATGAATACGGGCCGCGTGTTCTGCCATGCGTCCTTGAGACCTTTCGGCGGATCCGGCTCCTTGAGGAACGCGAGCAGCTTGCCGATTTCGCGCAGCGACCCGCGCCAATCGTCGCCTTCGACGCCCATCGCGCGCGCGACCCGTTGCGGCGTGCCGAACAGGTTGCCGAGCACGGGGATGGTGCCGCCGCTGGGCGCGCGATAGTCCCCCTTCGGTTGCTCGAACAGCAGCGCGGGTCCGCCCGCCTTCAGCACACGATCGCAGAGCTCCGTCATTTCGAGCTTCGGGTCCACGGGCACGCGTACGCGCTTCAATTCGCCGCGGACCTCGAGCTGGGAGATGAATTCGCGCAGGTCTCTGTACGACATCTGGGCAAGGAAGTGAGGAAGTGAGAAGGTGAGGAAGTCTGAGGCGATGGCCAACGCGCGAAGGAACGATCGGCGTCTGGATCCTGACTTCCTTACTTTCTAACCTCCTTACTTTCTCACCGCATTGTAGCGAAGGCTAGAATCGGGCATGACATCAGCGACGGGAACAGCACGGTTTCAGCGCGTGCGCCGCATCGTCTTCGGCATTGTGCTCGCAAGCTTCGTGCTGTCGTTCATTCATCGCACGGCGCCGGCCGCCATCGCCGCCGAATTGACACGCGCCTTCGCGATCAATGCCGCCACGCTCGGCACGCTCGCGGCGACCTACTTCTACGTTTACATGCTGTTGCAGATCCCGGTCGGCGTGCTGGCCGACACGCTCGGTCCGCGCCGCATCTTGAGCGCCGGCTCACTGATCGCGGGCGCAGGCTCGCTTGCGTTTGCCTTGGCGCCAACGTGGGAAGTCGCCGCGGCCGGCCGCACGCTCGTCGGAATTGGCGTCTCGGTCGCGTTCATCGCGATTCTCAAGATCAGCGCCGTGTGGTTTCCGGCGAATCGCTTCGCGACGCTGAACGGTGTGACGATGTTCGCGGGCAATGCGGGCGCGGTGATCGCCGGTGCGCCGCTCGCCTGGGTCGTGACCCAGACGTCGTGGCGCGGCGTGTTCATCGGGCTTGCCGTGTTGTCGCTGGCGCTGGGTGTGGCCACGTGGCTGCGCGTCCGCGACCGGCCACAGGATCTGGGCTTCCCTGCGGTCCATGCGCACGCGCCGACGCCGACGATCGCCGTGCACTGGAGGCAGGCGCTGCGCCAGGTGCTCGCCAACCCTGCAACATGGCCCGGCTTCTTCGTCAACGTCGGCATCGGCGGCAGCTACCTCGCGTTCGCCGGATTGTGGGCGGTGCCGTTTCTCGTCGACGTTTACGGCATGTCGCGTGTGATCGCCGCAGAGCACGCAAGCTTGCTGTTGCTGGGTGTCGCCTTCGGCTCGCTGGCGATCGGCGCGCTGTCCGATCGGCTGGGCAGCCGCCGCGGCCTGATGCGTGCGTGCACGCTGCTGTATGCGCTGTCCTGGCTGCCGTGGCTGCTGCACGTGCAATGGCCGCTGCCCGTCACGCTGGCGTGGGCGTTGCTGACGGGATTGGTGATTCCCGGATTCACGCTGTCGTGGACGGTCGCGAAGGAAGTCAACCGGCCCGAGCATTCCGGCATGGCGACCTCGGTCGTCAATCTCGGCATCTTCCTCGGCGCCGGTATCCTGCAGCCGCTCGTGGGATGGATTCTCGATCGCGGGCGCACGCTCGGTGACGCTGCGCACGCGTGGGACCACGCGCTGTTGTTGCTCGCCGGCAGCGCGGCGATCGGCGCAGCGGCGACGTGGCTGGTGCGCGAACGCTAGTACGTACGAGGCGTAGCGCGCCTCCGGGGCATCCTTCAAAGCCCGGCGCCGGGCCTGCCCCCAGTGGGGGAGGCGCATAGCGCCTCGGGGACGTCCTTAGATCACTGCGCTGCTGCCTCCGTCCATCGGAATGATCGCGCCGGTCACGTAGCTCGCGGCATCCGACGCGAGGAACAGCACGACGCTCGCGATTTCCTCCGGTGTGCCGAACCGTCGCAAGGGGACGTTCGCCTGCTGGCGCGCCAGCAAATCGGCGGCCGACGCTCCGGTCATCTTCGCTTCCACCGCGAGGCCCTCCTGCACGCGGCCGGTCAGCGTCCCGCCCGGACTGATGGCATTCACCCGCACGCCTTGCGGACCATAGGCCGCCGCGAGTCCGGCGGTCGCCAGCATCAGCGCGGCATTCGCGGCGCCGCCCGACAGATGGATCGGGTTGGCGACCTTGCCGCCCATGCCGATGATATTGATGATGACGCCGTGGCCGCGCGCGGCCATCCACTTGATGATGATGTCGGTCGGCTGGATGTAGCTGAAGAACTTCGCATCCATCGAATCGCGCCATACCTGCGCGGACAGGTCCGCCGGCGCATGCCGCTTGGCGGCGCCGGCGGAATTCACCAGGACGTCGATCGGGCCGAGATTGGCCTGCGCATCATCGGCCATTCGCGCCGCGTCGTCGGCGTTGCGCAAGTCGGCGGCGATCGCGACGGGCGGGCTCGCGGAGCGTGGCAATTTGGCGAGCGCCGCCTCGAGATTCTCCCGGCTGCGCGAGACGAGCGCGACCTTGGCGCCGGCGCGGACGAACGCCTCCGCACAAGCGAAGCCGATGCCTTTCGACGCACCGGTCACGACCACCACGCGACCTGCGAATTCGTTGCTCATTGGGCGACCTTCGATTGATGGGTCGGATCAGGCGCGGCCGGCATCGACAAGCGTTCGCGCAGCAATGCGCGCACCGCATCGTTGGCGGCGGCGCGCGCCGCCGGATTCGGACCAAGCGTGACCCCTTTGTCGGGATTGGCGCCGGTCGTTACTTCCTTCCACACGACGATCTTGCCGCGCGGCGCATCGAACCCGTGATACGCGCCCGGATAGACGGTGACCGTCATCGGCGCACCGCGTGCGCGCGCCGCATCGCCCAGGCGCACGCACGAGGCGGCCGGCGTCCAGTCGTCGAGCTCGCCGGTATGAATGGCCAGGGGCACGTCGGGCCGCCATTGCGCCCCCGCGCGCAACGAAACCACGCACCCGGGATAGAACGCCACCGCGACGCGAAACGGCGGCGGTGCCCCCGTGGCCGCATAGTAGTCGGCGATCCGCGGATCCTTGCCGTTGACGGATGCCAGCGCCGTGCTGCCGCCGTGCGACCAGCCCACCAGCGCGATGCGCGCGCGATCGACGGCAGGCAACCCTGCGGCATACGTCAGCGCACCCAGGATGTCGAGCCGCCGCGTCACCGGCGTGATCGACGGTTCGCCGCGCTTGACGAGGCACACCGAGCGCCTGCCGCGCGAGTTGAAGCTGTCCGGCAGCAGCACCGCGTAACCGTCGGACAACAACTGCTCCGTCCACGCCGTGAAGCGTTCCGACAAGTCATTGCTGCGATCGGCGCGCGCGCTGAACATGCCGCCGCAACCGTGCGCGGCAATGATCAACGGCACTTTCGCATTCGGCTCGATCTGCGGCGGCCGGAAGTACAGCGCGGAAATCGCAATGGGCGCGCCCGCTGCATCGCGGTCGAGCGATGGAAACGTCACGTGCTCCGGCGCCGGCAACGCCGCGTTCGCCAACGCTGACACGAACAGCAGGGTCAGGCTCGATTTCGCTGAAGCAGCGGAGTTCGTCATCGGGTCTTTGGGCGAGAATCGGGCGTAACGCTATTTTAGATGATCGGCGATCACGCACCATGCGGCGAGCTTCTCGGCGAACGGGCGCGTATACGCGGGGCTCGTCGATGGCAACGCCAACGTCGGATATCCGGCGGCGCGCCAGGCAGGCGCAGCGCGTGCGGCCGTCTGGCCGTTGAAGCAGACCAGCTCGACATGCGGCGCGGCGCGGCGCACCCGGTGCGTTTCGCCGCGCGTCGCGGCGCGGATCGCGCCATCCAGGCTGCCCGCGCGTTCGCACGCGACGATCGTGTCCCAGACGCCGATGCGATGCGCCAGCAGGCGCGCGAGGCGCGCCGCGTAGGGCATCTCCGGCAATGGCTCGCCGACGATGGCCGCGAGCATGGGCCAGAAATGGTTGCGCGGATGCGCATAATACTGACGCGCCGCGAGCGAGGCCTCGCCCGGAAAGCTGCCCAGGATGAGCACCCGCGTATCGTGCGCAAGCACCGGCGGCAGGCCGCGGCGGCGCGCAACGCCTGCTACAGCGCGTTCGGCCACGCGCGCAACCGCACCGCGTGATCCGCCACCACGCCGGCGTATACGGCCAGTCCGAGCCAATGATTGCCGAGGAACGCGCGAAAGCAGGCATCGCGGTCGCGGGTCCGGATGAGCCACACGTGATAGATGGCGATCAGCAACGCGACCGCGAGTCCGGCCCAGTAGCCGATGCCGAACTTCTGCCCCTGGCCGATCCACGCCATGCCCGCCAGATAGACGGCGTAGCAAACTGCGACGGCGAGCACATCGAAGCGCCCGAACGTGAGCGCCGACGTGCGGAGGCCGAGCCGGAGGTCGTCGTCGCGGTCGACCATCGCGTACTCGGTGTCGTAGGCGATCACCCAGACGAGATTGATGGCGAGCAGCCACCATCCGAGTGGCGGCACGTTGTCGTTGGCGGCCGCGAAGGCCATCGGAATGCCGAACGAGAACGCGATGCCAAGGAACGCCTGCGGCAGCGCGAAAAAGCGTTTGAAGAAGGGATAAACGATGGCAATGGCCAGCGCTGCGAACGACAGCAGGATCGTCGTTCGATTGGTGGCCAGAACGACGAGGAGAAATCCGGCAAGCGCGAATCCGGCCGCCACCGCCAACGCCTCCCAAGGCGCGATCTCGCCTCGGGCGAGCGGCCGGTTCGCCGTACGTTGCACATGCGCATCGAACCGCCGGTCGGCCCAGTCGTTGAACGCGCAACCGGCGCAGCGCATGACGATCGTGCCGAGCGTGAACACGAGAATCAACGTCAAGTCCGGCCGGCCGCGCTCCGCGATCCACAGCGCCGACAGCGTCGGCCACAGCAACAGCAGGATTCCAATTGGCTTGTCGAGGCGAACCAGCCGTTCGTAAGCGTCGATCCGCTGCGCCAGCGGAAGGCGCGGTGGCGACGGTTCCCCCGGAAGACGCCTCCGGCGTTCTCCCCCCACGGGGCCCGCCGGCTTGGTGCGGCCCTGCGGCGGCTCGATCGTCTCGCTCACAGCGCGAGTGGAAGCTGCTTTTTCAACTCCCGGGGGGCGACGGCGGCAAGCAGGACCTGCGGCGTCGGATAGGCGAGCCGCACGCGGAGCTCGCGCTTCATCCTCGTGTTCACGAGTCGGCGCGACTCGCTCATGAACGACAGCAGCATCGGCGCGATGCGCTGCTCGGCCTCCTCCCACGTGACGCGCGGCGGCCGTGGCAGCTGAAACGCGTCCGCGACCGTATCGAACCATCCGCCCATTTTCATCTCGGCGTCGTCGGTAACGTTGTACGCACGGTTTGGCCGGCCGTGGAAGATCGCGGCGACCGCCGCGCGCGCCAGATCGTCGGCATGGACGTGATTGATGAACACGTCGTCATCGGCAGCGAGCACGGGGGTTGCCTGCTTGATGCGCTCGAGCGGCAGCCGCGATTCCGCGTAGATGCCTGGCGCGCGCAACAGCGCGAGCTGCACGCCGTGACGGGCCGCCCAACTGCGCAACCGGTCCTCGGCGGCCATCCGCCGTTTCGCCCGAGGCGTCTGCGCGCGGCGCGTGCGCGTCTCGGCGATGCGCGCGCCGGCGCAATCGCCGTAAACGCCGGACGTGGAAATGTAGACGAAGCGCTGCGGTATAATTCGCGCCCGCGTCAGTGCCGCCAGCAGCCTTTGCGTGCGCGGATCGTCGCGACCGTCCGATGGGGGCGGCGCGCAATGCAGCACCGCAAATGGCGCGGTCGCGAGCCGCCGCAGCGTAGCGAAGTCGTCGAGATCGGCAACCAGGGGCACGATGCCTTGCGCGCGCAGCTTCAGTACCTCGTCGGCGCGGCGGGTGAGCCCGTAAATACGCGCCCGGCCGCGCAGCATCGAGGCGGCGCGCAGCGCAATGTCACCGCATCCGATCAACAGAACCCTGATCACGCTTTCCGACTGAAGTAGTCGCGACATACCATCGCGCGAAAGAACCAAGGCAATGGCGTTCCAGATTACCATAAAGCCCAGCGAGCATTCCTTCACTTGCGACGACGGCGAGACCGTGCTGGCGTCGGCGATGCGCGCCGATCTGATGCTGCCGTACGGTTGCCGCAATGGCGCTTGCGGCACGTGCAAGGGAAAGATCCTGGACGGCGTCGTCGATTACGGCGTGCACCAGAAGTCGACGCTTTCCGATGATGAAAAGCACGCGGGGCTCGCGCTCTTCTGCTGCGCCACGCCGCGCACCGACCTCGTGATCGAGGTGCGCGAAGTGCGGCGCGCCGGCGACATCCAGATCAAGCGATTGCCGTGCCGTATCGAAGCGATCGAGAAGGTCGCGCCCGACGTAGCGATCGTCCGCTTCAAGCTGCCCGCCAACGAGCGGCTGCAGTACCTCGCGGGCCAGTACGTCGACTTCCTGCTGAAGGACGGCAAGCGCCGCAGCTTCTCGCTGGCCACGCCGCCGCACGACGACCAGTTGCTGGAGCTGCACATCCGGCACATTCCCAGCGGATTCTTCACCGATGCGTTGTTCAGGCAATACAAGGGACGCGAGATCCTGCGCTTCGAGGGTCCGCTCGGCTCGTTTTACCTGCGCGAGGAATCGGACAAGCCGATCGTGTTCGTCGCGGGCGGCACCGGGTTCGCGCCGATCAAGGCCATCATCGAGCATGCGCTCTACCACAAGCTCGACCGCGAGATGGTGCTGTATTGGGGTGCGCGTGCGCTGCCGGATCTCTACCTTCCCGATCTGCCCATTCGATGGCAATCGGAGCACGGCAATTTCAAGTTCATCCCGGTGCTGTCCGAGCCGCGCCCCGAGGATGCGTGGACCGGCCGCACGGGATTCGTCCATGCGGCGGTACTGGATGACTATCCGGATCTTTCCGGCCACCAGGTCTACGCATGCGGCGCGCCGGCGATGATCGACGCGGCCCGACGCGATTTCACGCAGCTCCGCGCCCTTCCCGCCGAGCAGTTCTACGCGGACAGCTTCACCTACGCCGCCGAGACCGAAGCGCGGCCGTAGCGGTCAGTCCTTGTACACGACGCTCACCGGCCGGCCATTCACGCGCAGCTCGCCGGAGTTGACGTCGACTTCGAACACCGGCTTGTCGCCATGAAAGAGTCCCCAGCGTCCCGTATCCGGGTCGAACTTGCTCGCGATTTGCGCGGATTCCTCCCACGCCAATTTGTTGCCCGCGCGCATTGCGTAGCAGGCGTACCGGCATTGCGCGAACACCATCATTCCGAAATTCACATCGGCTTCGGAATCGCGCAAGCCGATCGGGGCCACGAATACCCCATAGTCGAGCGTCGCCTTCGGCCCGGTATGCCCCGCACGTCCGAGAATGATCCCGAGTCCGATGCGGTCGCCGTTCCGGGATCCCGGGACCAGGCTCGCACCGGTCGTCAGCGCGTCGATTTCCAGCCCAAAGAAACCTCCCGATCCGGTGAAGTCCTGCAGCTCCATGACGCCCGCCCAGGTCGTCCCGGCGCCCCGCTTGTTGGCCTGGCCGTAGGTCGCAACGTTTTCTCCAAAATCCGAACGGTTGTTGAGTATCGACAGGCTTGCCCATTCGTACGTGCGCGACGATGGGTCCGTCGTCACGTGCGTGTACAACGCAGGCGCGACGGTCGGCACGCCGCCCGGCGGGGCCGATCGGGTCACGGTCAAGCTTGCGTCAAACGGATAGACGTCGCTGGGCCTGGGTGTCAGTCCCGAAAAATAACCGGACTGTGCGAACGCGTCATGAACGATCATTGCCGCGAAAGCGGCTGCCGCTACTGAAAGTCTCATCGCATTTCCTCCGGAAGGTCTCCGATGAATGCGTTGGTCGAAACCGCAATTCCCCGGGCATGGCCTATAATTGAGGGGGTCGGCACGGTGGCGTCAACGGAGCGGTCCCGCGCTCGCCGGTACGTGCGCCATTGAACCATTCCTACTGCCCGCGGGCTGCATGAATATGTCGCTGGACTTGTGGTCTCCCTACTTTCTCGGCCAGCTTAAGTTCGCCGCCATCGCCATGGCCGGCGGGCTGGTGCTCGAAACGGTGCTCCCCGGTACGGGAAAACGCTCGTACAAGGCACTCGCCTTCAACCTCGTCGTGGCGTTCATCTTCCTGTATCTGACGACTCTGCTGGTGCCACCGCTTTCGGCGTTGCTCGATCCTGTACGGGCCAATCTTTCGCTGGCCATCCCGATCCGCTTCCCTGACGGGCTCCTCGGTTCGCTGCTGCAGACGCTCGCCTTCTTCTTCCTGTTCGACTTCTTCTTTTACTGGTGGCACCGCGCGCAGCATTCCAACGGGCTGCTGTGGGCGCAGCACAAGTTCCACCACCAGGAACAATGGGTGAACGTGACGACCGTGCATCGCTATCATTTCAGCGAAGAGATGTTCCGCGTCTTCGTCGTCTATCTGCCGCTCGCGGTGCTGTTCGATTTCAAGCCGGTCACCGTCGGCTGGATCTGGACCGCGTTCACGCTCTGGGGCTACTGGATTCACCTCAATGTCCGCGTCGATCTGCGCGGGCTGGGCAAATGGATTTCGGGACCGCAGTTTCATCGTCACCATCACGCGCCCGAGTTCGAGCATCGTAATTACGCGGCGTTCTTTCCCATCTGGGACCGTGTATTCGGGACGTATCATCACCCGGAAAGGAACTTCTTTCCGGAGCGCACGGGCGTGACGGGCGAGGGGGCGGGCAACACGTTTTACGAAGCCATCGTGTATCCGTTCGTCGAATGGGCAAGGTCATCCTATCGCGCAGTGCGCCTCGCCTTCGCACGAATGCACCGCGTTTGATCGCCGGAGCGCCCGGTCGCGGCCGCCTTCGCGGATCGGCGCGGTGCGGCTCCTGAAGTTCGTTGCGCCGCAGGCTCGACGCAGTCCGTCCCCGCCATGACCATGGATATCCGCGGACTCCGTGAGGGCGCGCTCGCCGCGACCGCCGGAAGAACCGTGATCCCGAACGTCAGGGTATCGCGCGGCGACTCGATCTGGATCGGGCTGTCCGTATGCGCCCTGATGGCGGGGGCCTGGCTGCGGTTCGCGGGCCTGCGCAGCCAGATTCTCATCGACGACGAATGGCACGCATTGCACAAGCTGATGCGCGCCGACATGCTCGATATCCTCACGCATCTCGACTACGCGGACTTCAGCATCCCGCTCACCGTTTACTATCGCTTACTGCACGACCTGGGCGGGATCAGCGAATGGGGGATGCACCTGCCGCTGGTGCTCGCCGGCTGCGCGCTGGTCGTTGTCGGTCCCCTTCTGGCGCGGCCCTGGGCAAGCCTGCCGATTCGCGCGACCTGGGCGTTGCTCCTCGCGATCTCGCCGCTGCTGGTTTATTTCAGCCGCATCGCGCGCCCTTACGCGCTGACGACGTTGTTGTGCATCGTCGCCTTCGTCGCTTTCCCGCGGTGGATGGCGCGCGACCGGTATCGCGACCGCTGGGCCGCCGCCTATGTCGTCGCCACCGTCATGGCTGCGTGGCTGCACATGACCACGCTCGCGTTCACGCTGATCCCGTTCCTGTATTTCGGTGTGCGGTCGTTGCGCGCGGGTGCGGCGGTCATGGCGCCCCTGTTCAAGCTTGCGCTGGCGACGGCAATTCCGCTTGCGGTCGTGCTGTTGCCGCCGCTGGTCAATGACTGGTTCATGTTCACGGCGAAGGCGGGCGTCGACTCGGTCACCCTGGCGAGCGGCGTGCGAACGTTGTTCATGCTCGCCGGCAGCGCCCACGTCGCGGCAGTCGTCGCGCTCGGCGCCTGCGCGATCGTCGGAAGCGTTCGCCTGTGGCGGCGCGACCGTGTACTGGCCGGCTACCTGTTCGCGTTGATGGGCGGCGGCACGCTGGCGATCATGGCGGCGCGTCCGAATTGGGTCATGCATCCGCTGGTCTTCGCGCGCTATCTCGCGCCGATGGTGCCGCTGCTGCTTCTGCTCGCCGCCGAAGGCGTCATCGCGCTGGTCCCTGCGAAGCGTGCGCTGCTGCAAGCCGGGGCCGTCATCGTCCTCGCGGTCGCGTTGTGGGCGACCGGGCCGTTGCCCGCGCAATCCTACGTGCCCAATCAATTCACAGGACATCTGCGGTTTCAGTTCGACTACGACGATGCGCGCAATCCGTATGTGCAAAATATCCCCCGCGACCCCGTGCCCGCGTTCTATCGCGAGCTCGCGAAGGCGCCGCCCGGATCGCTTACGCTGATCGAGGCGCCGTGGCGGCTCGAATCGCACTTCAACCCGCATGTCTGGTACCAGCGCGTGCACCGTCAGAACGTGATGATCGGCCTCGTGACCCCGGTATGCGGCACCTGGAAGTTCGGCGAGTATCCGGAGACCTACACGGGCATCAAGCTGGCACACATGGCGCACTTGAGCGCGCTGCTGCGCGGAAATACCTACGGCGCCGACTATCTCGTGATGCACGTGCGGCCATGGCGAATGGAGAACGACATCAAGCTCGACTGGCCGGATGTCGCGGCCTGCCTGCCGGCGATCGAAAGTGCGCTCGGCCCGCCTGTGTACCGGGACGACCAGATGGTCGTGTTCGATCTCAAGCGACGCGGCCTTCCCCTGTCACCCGGGTAAGCGTTGGCAGGCCGTTGAAATTCCCCAGCCTCAGTCCGACGAGCGATGCGACGAGGAATCGATTTTTTTCGCAACCCGCCGATTTCGTGAAGAAGCGGATTTCTCGCTGCGCTCGAAATAAGGCTGAGAGTGGGTGAGAGCGCGACTTTCAACAGCCTGTCAGGGATCAGCGCCCCGGCCGCTCGAGCTCGACCAGCGACAACTTGAGCGCGGCGGCCAAATGCGTGTTCGCGAGATCGCTGCGATCGAGCCGGCCGTGGAGCTCACCGAGCGCGAGATGCGTGCGCCAATTGTCGTCGAGCGCGAGGCTCGCCTCGAGATAAGTCTGCGCCTTGCCCCATAGCGACTCGCGCTCGCAGAGCCGGCCGAGCGCGTAGAGCAGCACCGCGTCCTGATTATGGACGGTGAGCCAGCGCTCGGCCGTTTCGAGCTGGCGCGTCGAATCCGCGGTCTTGCATTGCGCGTAGAGAACGACGAGCTCGGAATCCCAGTGGCGCTCGAGGCAGCGCACGATGATTTCGGCGGCCTCGCGATCGCCGCCAAGCGCGAGGAAACTCGCCGCGCCGGCGCGCGCGACTTTTGGATTGACGCGATCCGCGTCGGGCAGGCGGTTCCAGTACGTGCGCAATCCCGCGGCATCGTGCCGATAATCGGCGAGCGCTTCCGCATGGGCGCTCGCCCGCAGCAGATCGCCTTGCGCCGCGTCGTAGACCTTGCGTTTCACGAGCTGGTCGACGAGCGGCGGAATTTCGGCGTGGCGCCCGGCCGCCGTGAGCGCCCGCACTTCAAGCCTGAGCGCCGCCGTGTGCAGGCCGGCGTCACGCTTGAGCTCTGCCAGCTTGACCAGCGCCGCGCCCGGCTGTCCTTGTTCCAGCGCCATATCCGCCTCGAGCATGAGCCGCGGCACGGTAAGACTAGGCACGCCGGCATCCGGACGGGCCAGCAGCGCCTCCGCCTGGTCGAATTCGCGCATGTCGACAGCGGCGCGCGCCGCGAGCAGCGCGGGCAATCCCGACGAGTGCGGAATCGCCAGCGCCTCTTCGGCGAACTGGCGGGCCTTGCCATAACGTCCTTCGAGCAACGCGACGACCGCGGCATCCTGCTTGCTGCGCGCGCGCTCGACGTTGCGGCGACGGCGGCTCGCGCGCACCTCCGCGGGCAAGCCCGCGATCCGTCCGGCCACCCGCAGCAGCAAGTACAGCGCGACAAATCCGCCGATCACGAGGAGGATGAAGGCATTGAGCGAGACCTCGACGCGGTACGGCGGCGCGACGAACAACGCATACCCCGTGTTGAGCTTGAACAGCAGCGCCACCAGCACCGCCAAACCGGCGAGCAGCAGGAACGCGAAGAGAAGGCGCATGCGGACTAGCGGGACGCCGCGGTGCCGGTGGCGCCGCGCTCGCCTACGCGCTCACGTGTCGCCTTTACGGAACGCACCGCGGTGAGACTGGGCGCCAAATCGGGCAGCTCAGTGGCCATCGGCGTCGCCGCCAGCTGGGTCAACGTGGCCGAGAGCGCTTGCACGGATTTCGTCCGCGTATCGAAATACTGCTTGAGCCACGCGTTGGCGGCGGTGACATCGACCTTGAAGCCGTTGTCGTCGTGCGACAGCAGCGCGATTCGCGCCGTCAGCAAACGCAGCCGCAGGTTCTCACGCAGGAAATATTGCTGTGGCGGCGGCACCAGCGGTGCCGCGGGACGATCCGCGACTTCGACGCGCACGAGTCCCTTCACCTCGGTCCATGCCTCGCGCAGGAACTTCCGCCATTCGGGCTCGTCGCCGGGAGGCGGCACGACGGCGGGCGCCGGCAGGCGCTCGTCCTTGGCCAACGGCAGCGTGTCGATTGTCGCCAGCGCCTGGTCGAGCTTGAGCGACATTCCGGACAAGTCGACGTAGGGCACCGACTTCAACTTGTCGATGTCGCGCGCCAGCGCGCGGCGCAACGGAACAAGTTGCGGCCGATCGATGCGGGCAAGCTTGGCATCGGCGAGTTGCATGGCGGCCAGCGCCGCCTGCACGTTGCGGGCAATGGCGAGTTGCTGGCTCGCGAGCAGCAGCACCTGCTCCACTTCGTTGAGCGCCAGCTCGTCGCGCGAGGGCGCGAGCTCGCGATACAGGGCTTCGAGCGACGCCTGCTGCGATTGCGACTCGGCCAGGCGCGCCTCGAGCAGCGCGAGCTTGGCCTGCGCTTCGCGCAACTCGTTCGCAAGATCGGATTCGCGCGCTTTCGCCTGCGCCACCGCCGCATCGGCGTCGGTGAGGCGCTTCGCGACTTCCGTGCGCAGCGCGCGCTGCGCCTCGCGCCCTTCGAACCAGGCGGCACCGACTACGAGCGCCAACCCGACCGCGAGCGCGCCGACAAGGCCGCGCGACGCCGGCTGTGCGAACGAGCTCTGTGGCGGCTTGCCGGCGGCGTTCGCGGGTGTGGCGTGGCCGCTCGCGGGCGCGGGTTCGTCCATGGCTGCCGATGCGTTTGCAGGATGGTTGTAGTTCGGTCTGCCATTCTAGCAGCCGGATTTGCGGCCAACCCCCGCCTGCGACCGGTCGTCCATTACAATCGACACCTCCGTCACCGACCTCGCTGTTCCAGGATCCCCGTGAATGGCCTGACCCTGTTCGTGGTGCTCGCGCTGGCGATCGGTATCGTGATCGCGTGGCGCGCCGGTGTCATGCGCGGGAGACGGGAAGCGGAAACCGGGGGCAGCCCGCCGCTGCGCCCCGCCGCGATCGTGGCGCCGTCGCCCGCCCCCATGCCTGCCACGATGGACGTTCCGCCCACAGCCATCGATTCGATCGCAGCCGAGCAGTCCCGGCTGATCCGCAGCCTCGAAAGCGAGAATGCTGCATTGCGCCGCGCCGGAGAGCAGACGCCGCAGCGCACGTTGGTGGACGAGCACGCCCGCCTCGTCGCCGAATGCGAGCAGGCGCGCGCGGAGGCCGCGCGTTACCGCGAGATCGTCGTGGATCTCGAGAACAATGCGATGCCGCCTTTGCTGGACGGTCCCAACATGTTCGACGATCTGAAGCTCATCGTCGGCGTGGGCCCGGTGCTCGAACGCATGCTGCACCGCCTCGGCGTCACGACGTATCGGCAGATCGCCCGCTGGAGCGAACGCGAGATCGATGAGTTCGATGCGAAGCTGCCCGAGTTTCCGGGGCGCATCCGCCGCGACGGGTGGGTTACGCAGGCCCGCGCATTGCACGAGGCCAAATTCGGCGAAGCCCTGCCCGTGCGCGATCGCTGATGGCTGGGTCGCCGCCAGCCTTGCGGCATCCGTTGGCGCACGCGTTCGTGCCGATCGCCATCCTGACTCTCGTCTGGGGTTGCAACTGGCCCGTCCTCAAGCTCGGCGTGAGCGAGCTCTCGCCGCTCACCTTTCGCGCGGTGACGTTGCCGTTCGCCGCGGTCGGCATGATGCTGGTGGCTTTGTTGAGCGGCGATTCCCTGCGCGTACCGCGCGGGTGGTGGGCGCGCATCGCAATCCTTGCGTTCTTCAACATCGCCGGCTGGAACGCGTTCGTGCTCTTTGGCGTGCAGCAGCTGCCCGCGGGCCGCAGCGCCATCATCGCGTACACGATGCCGATCTGGGCGACGCTCATTGCCATCGGCGCGCTGCATGAGCCGCTCAATCGCCGCAAGATCGTCGGACTCGTGCTCGGCACGCTCGGGATGGCGGTGCTGCTGGGCGACGAACTCCGCCATATCGGATCGACGCCCATCGGCGCCTTGTTCATTCTCTGCGCCGCCATCCTGTGGGCCTGCGGGACCGTGCTGCTGCGCAAATGGAAACCGCCGATGTCGCAGAACGCGTTGTCCGGCTGGATGATGTTGCTGGGCTGGCTGCCGCTGGCCATCGCCGCGCCGTTCTTCGATCCGCATCCGCCGTCGTATCTTGCGCATCTGTCGGGCGGGACATGGTTCGCGATCCTCTACAACGTGTTCCTCGCGGGGACGCTCGCGCATTGGGCGTGGTTCACGCTCGCGCGAACGCTGCCCGTCGCCGTATCGTCGTTGTCGGCACTGCCGGTTCCCGTAGTCGGCGTGTTCGCCGGGATGCTGTTCCTCGGCGAGCGGCCGGGCCCGTCGGAGTTCATCGCGCTCGCGCTGGTGATCGCGTCGCTGTTCGCGGTGTTGTTCCAACCCGCAGAGAAGCAAGCGCCGCCTGCTGCCGCCTCCGAACCGAGCCCGTGACGCGGACGTGCGCAAATTGCGTTTGCGGCCGCTTCGCGGCGGGCTGTGCAATTTGCGCCCGATGATATTTGCGTGGAAAGCTTCGGGCGGCCGCGCGCTTTCCACGTAGAAAAGGCACGAAGCGCGCCGATCGCGGTCCGCTTCGCGGAGGCTCGGTAGCGCGCGCATGCGACTTGAATGCCCAAGTGAGCGCATGCGCTCATCGAAGGCTGTCAGCGCGCCTGCGCGTTACTGAACGGCCGCGCAGCGGCTTATGATCGACGCGCTTCCTGCCGTTTCCGGGGGGAAGCGCGTGGCCGCCCAAAGCTTCCCCCTCTGACTGCCTTCGGGACAAAAAAGCGGACCGCAACGCGCTCCGCTTTTTTGGCATGCCCGGGACCAAATCGCGGGCCGCGCGAAGCCGGCCCGAGCGATTTGGTCACGCCAGCTCTGGGATGAGCGTGAGGACTTTCCCCGTCGTAAACCACGCGTCGAGATTCGCCTTGCACAGGTCGCCCATGGCCTTGCGCGTCTCGTTGGTCGCGCTGCCCACGTGCGGCAACAGCACCACGTTGTCCATGGTCAGCAGCGGCGCGGGAATGCGCGGCTCATCGGCGAACACGTCGAGGCCGGCGCCCTTGATGACGCCGGACTGCAATGCCGCGACGAGCGCCTTCTCGTCGACGATCGACCCGCGCGCGATGTTGACGAGCGTGCCTTTCTTGCCCAGCGCGGCGAGCACGTCGGCATTGACGATATGCTTCGTCGCGGCGCCGCCCGGGCTTGCCACGACCAGGAAATCGGACTCCGCCGCGAGCGCCTTCAATTCCGGCACGAACCGGTAGGGCACGTCCTGCCGGTTGCGGCCCGTGTAGGACACTTCCATCCCGAGGGCGCGCACGCGCTCGGCGATGGCTTTCCCGATACGGCCAAGTCCGAGGATGCCGACGCGCTTGCCGGAGAGCTTGGTCGTGAGCTCCGGCCCGCGCTTTTCCCACTCGCCGGCGTGGACGAAACGATTGAGCCGCACGAACCCGCGACCCGTCATCATGATCAGCCCGACGGCGACGTCGGCCACGTCGTCGGTGAGCACGTCGGGCGTGTTGGTGACCTTGATCGCACGTTGCCGGCAGTAGTCGACGGGCACGCCGTCGTAGCCGACGCCGAAGACCGAGATGATCTCGAGCTTCGGCAACGCGTCGAGCAATGTCGTCGGCGTCACGGTGCCGCCGCCTTGCACCAGGCCACGGACGCGCGCGCCCTCCGCCGCGAGAAGTCCGGGCTTGTGACTGGCCGCGTAATAGTCGTGGCAGCGGTAGTCGGCCTTCAGCGGTTCATAGAGAAACGGCGGCAGCGATGCGGTAACGAGAATGTCGGGCTGGGCCATGGTTTATCGCCGTAGAAGAGGATGGGACGCGAACCATTCTAGCAACCCGGCAATCAGGCCGGCGTCGGCACCCTCGGTGACGATGGCCTGGAAGCCGAGACCGCGCGCATGCTCGGCGATGCGCGGATGGGGAACGAACGTCGGCAGCCGGAGCAGCCGCGGCCGCGTGTCCGCATCCAGCAGCTTCCACAGATTGTCGAGCCCTTCGCTCGTCGTGAGCGTCACCGCATCGACGCGCCCGTCGAGCAGCGCAGCGACGAGTCCCTGGGCCTCGCGCGGCGCTGCCCTGCGATAGCAGTCCACGTATTCGACGACCGCGCCACGCGCGCGCAACGTGTCGCCGAGGAGGTCGCGGCCGTCCTCGCCGCGAAAGATCGCGATGCGCCGACCGGTCAGCTGGCAGAGCGCAGGCAGCGCCAGCAGGCCTTCGCTGTCGAAGGTGGCTGCGGGGATCGTCACTTCGTGGATTCCGGCGGCGGCGAGTGCCCCCGCGGTGCCGGGTCCGGGCGCAAATGTCCGCAATCGCGCCGGCCAGGACTGCGGCCCAGGAGCGCCGAATTCCACGGCGTTCGCCGAGGCGAAAATGGCGATGTCGAAGCGATCGAGCGTGGCGTGGATGCGATCGAGCCGCGTGCGATCGGGCGGCGGCAGGATCACCGTTGCGGGAAATACGATGGGCGATGCGCCGAGTGCGGCCAATTGCGCCGCAAGACCTGCCGCCTGCCGTGCCGGCCGCGTGACCAGAACGCCGACGTCCTGCAACGGCCCCCGACGCGGCGGCTCCGACGAATGCACGCTCATCGGTAAGTACCTCGGAGCTACGCGGTGGTGCCGCTCACGGCGACAAGAAACGGGAAGCGCCGCGCGCCAGGAAGTTGTCGGCGAGATCGCGGCCGAGCTGTATCGCTCCCTCGGCATCCGCAACGTCCGCGTCCATTTCCCCGCGCACGACATCGTTGCCCTCGCGATTGGCGACGAGCCCGCGCAACCACAGCGAACCTTCCTCCCATTCGGCATACGCGGCGAGCGGCAGCTGACAACTGCCGCCAAGCGCGCGCGAGAACGCGCGCTCCGCCGTTGTCGCCAAGGTGGTCGCGCGATCACCGAGCGCCTCGAGCACCGTGACGAGCTCCCGACGATCGGTACGGCATTCGATGGCGAGGGCGCCCTGCCCCGGCGCCGGCAGGCATTCGTCGGGCTCGAGCAGCGAGGCGATACGCGTGGCCAAACCCAGTCGCTTCAAACCCGCCGCGGCCAGGATGATCGCGTCGTAGCGCCCATCATCAAGCTCGCGCAAACACATATCGACGTTGCCATGCAGCGACTCGACGGCAAGATGGGGGTAGAGCTCGCGCACTTGCGCCGCGCGCCGCGGGCTCGACGTGCCGACGACGGCGCCGGCCGGAAGATCGGCAGCACGTGCGTAGCGCGTGGAAACGAATGCGTCGCGCGGATCGTCGCGGGCGACGACGGCGGCGAGCGTGAAACCTGGCGACAGCTCCATCGGCACATCTTTCAGCGCCTGGATCGCCAGGTCGGCGCGACCCTCCTCCATCGCGAGCTCGAGCTCCTTGATGAAACCTTCCCTGGCGCCATTGGAAGACGGCTGTGCATCGCCGATCCGATCGTCGTGCATTGGAACACGGAGGACTCCGATCACCCCGCCCGCGTGAAGAAGGGCGGCAAGACGCGCGCGAATGGATTCCGCCTGCAACAGGTCCAGCACCGAATCGCGCGTTGCGATGGTCAAACGGCGCGGCGCGTGCGGCATGGAGTCGGCGAGCCGGGCGGAAGAGCGCTGAGCGACGAACGACCTGCGCGAAGCGCATTGCTGCAATGCATGGAAAATTCTAGCACGCTGCCCGGTTACACCTTTGCTACGGCGCGCGGCGCCGGAACCATCCGGTCAGGGCGATCCGCGTGCGCCTCGCCGGCAGCACTTCGTGATCGAACGCTTGCGACAGGAACGCCACGAGCGTGCCGCCCGCCGGCGGGATTTCGAGCGCATCTCCGTCGTGCAGATGAAGGCGCAGCGCTCCGCCATCGCCGGGCTGCCAGTCGTCATTGAGATACAGCACGCACGACAACACGCGCGCATCGTCGTCGCGAAACCGGTCGCGATGCCGCGCATAGGCTGCTCCGGGAGGGAACAGCGCGTAGTGACTCTCGAATTCGAAGAGACCGAGCATCAGCGAGAGGTTACAGGCGCCGCGCAGTTCCTCGAACAGCGCCAATGCGGCAGCCTCCGCCGCGTCGCGCGGCTGGTCGGCGAGCCAGGCGAGCCGGTCGCCGCGCACATCGGCGTGCTCGCTGCGCGCTGCACCGCGCCCGACACCGCCGAGCATCATAGCGCCGGCGCCATCGAGCGCCAATGCGCGTTCGCGCAGGTCGCCGATGATCGCAAGGGGCAACGTCGCATGAACAACCGCGTATCCGCGATCGGCGATACCCGCCACCAGTGCGTGCATCACCTCATTTGGCATTCTCATCCATTTGCATCATGCCGAAGAGATTGCCTTCGGTGTCCTTGCCATACGCGAGCCATCCGACCGTCGGGATCGGCATTCTGGGCAGTGCGACGCTGCCACCGCTATCCGTCATCCTTCGTACCATCGTGTCGAGGTCGGCAACGGCGATCGTGCAGACAAACGCGTTGACGGCCGCCATGTCGTTGGGCCCGGCGCCGCGCCGCGGCAGCAGCCCGCCGTCGATGCCGCGCTCGGAGGGCTCGCCCGTTTTAATGAGCCAGTACGGCTCGGTCCCCCACTGCGTGAACTCCCAGCCGAAGAGCGTCGTGTAGAACGCGATCGCGCGCTCGGTATTCTCGGCGTGGATTTCGAAATGAATCGGGCGCGGCATGGCGATGTCCTCCAACGGGTCGACGGCCGGTTATCATAGCGCCGACCCACACCTGCGGGAGCTTCGATGCGGATCGTGATCACCGGCGGCGCCGGCTTCCTCGGCGGCCGCCTTGCCCGCAAGCTGCTCGAGCGCGGCGCGCTTACCGACGCGCACGGACTCGAGCGCGAGATTCAATCGATCGTCTTGCTGGACGCGGTTCCGCCCGCGGGAATCGTCGATCGCCGCGTCACGGCGGTCACGGGCGACCTGGCCTACTCGACGATGGTCGCGCAAGCCATCACGTCGGACACCGATTCGATATTTCACCTGGCCGCCGTCGTCAGCGGGCAGGCCGAGTCGGACTTCGACATTGGAATGCGCGTGAATCTCGATGCGACGCGCGTGCTGCTTGAACATTGCCGGAGCTTCGCGGCGCCCCCCAAGTTCGTATTCACGAGCTCGGTCGCCGTGTTCGGCGGGCCCATTCCCGACCCCGTACCCGATGACGCGCCGCTCATGCCGCAAGCGTCTTATGGCGCGCAGAAAGTCATCGGCGAGTATCTGGTCTACGACATGACGCGCAAGGGGTTCATCGACGGTCGCTCGCTGCGCTTGCCGACGATCACCGTGCGGCCGGGCAAGCCGAACAAGGCCGCGTCGTCGTTCGCCAGCGGCATCGTGCGTGAACCGCTGGCCGGCGTTGACGCGCCATGTCCGGTGGCGCCGACGACGAGGATGTGGGTGCAATCGCCGCGCACCGTCATCGACAACCTGATCGTCGGGCACGAGGCGCCCGCGTCCGCCTTCGCTTACACCCGATCGATCAACGTACCGGGCATTTCGGTGGCCGTCGGCGACATGGTCGCGGCGCTGCGCAAAGTCGCGGGCGACGCGGTGGCCGACCGCGTCAAATGGCAATTCGACCCGGCGATCGATCGGATCGTCGCGACATGGCCGGCGCGTTTCGCGCCGCGATTAGGACCCGCGCTCGGGATGCGCGCCGACGCGGATTTCGAAAGCATCGTGCGCGCGTACATCGCCGACGACATGCCGCGTGCCTTATGACACGACGCTTTCCGCGGCGAGGAAACGAGCGGCGCCGCGTGCCTTGAATTCGTCGGCCAGCGCGCGGCCAAGCGCGTCGGCTTTGGCGAGATCGCCCTGTTCGGCGTCCAGCGGCACCGAGCGCTCGCCGCGCAGCATGTCGCTGCCGTCGCGCATGGCGAGCAGACCGCGCAACCAGAGCTCGCCGTCGCGGAACGTGGCGTAACCGGCGATCGGCGTATGGCAGCTCCCCGACAGCGCGCGGGAAAACGCGCGCTCCGCGGTTACCGCGAGGAGCGTGGGCATGTGCACGAGCGGCGCCAGCGCCGCGACGATATCGGTGCGCGACGCCACGCATTCGAGCGCCAGCGCCCCCTGCCCGACCGCCGGCAGGAATTCCTCGGGCGGAAGGCAGGCCGCGATGCGGTGTCCCTGCTCGAGGCGGTTCAGGCCCGCGACGGCGAGGATCATCGCGTCATACTTGCCTTCGTCGAGCTTGTGCACGCGCGTGTTGACGTTGCCGCGCAGCACCCGCACGGAGATGCCGGGATTGCGCTCGCGCAACTGCGCCTCGCGGCGCAGGCTGGACGTGCCGACGACCGCACCGGCGGGCAACGCCTCGATCGACTTCCACAGATTGCAGACGAGCGCGTCGCGGGGATCCTCGCGCACCGGCACGGCGGCGATCGTGAACCCCTCGGCCATCTCCATCGGCATGTCCTTCAGCGAATGCACGGCCATGTCGGCGCGTCCCTCGACCATCGCGGTCTCGATCTCCTGGATGAACAGCCCCTTGCCGCCGACATCCGACAGTGGCCGATCCTGGATGCGATCGCCTTGCGTCGTAATGCCGCGCAGGACGATTTCACAGCCCGGATACAGCGCAAGCAGGCGATCGCGAATGTACTGGGCATGGCACAGCGACAACGCCGACTTGCGCAGCGCGATTTCCAGTTTTTTGGGTGAAGGAGCAGTGGACATCGATTTCGCCGGGGAGCGTGCGATAACGGCCGGAGTACGCGTCATCGGCGGTGGGCAGCGCCGCGCAACACCGTGTGGAATTTTAACATGCGGCGTCGATCGGTCCCCTCCCGCTCGCATGGCAAGCGCCAGGGGGACTGATCACATCTTGACGGTCCAGCGTGGCGCTTCGCCGCCGTTGTCGCGCGACAGATTGACGCGGTACTCGTACTTGTCGGGCCGATACAGCGCCTGGATGAGCTCGACCGGCCGACCGTCCTCGTTGCGCACGACGCGCGTCATGCTGATCAGCGGCGCGCCCACTTCGAGCTTGAGGAATTTCGCCACTTCCACGCCGGCGACCGTGGCGCTCAGCCGTTGCTCGGCCGTCGTGGCGGCCACCCCCGCCGCCGCGAGCGTGGCGATCACCGTCCGGTTCCCGAGCGATTCCTCGCTGATGAGGTCGGCCTCCGGCTCGGGCAGATAGCACGTCGTATAGGAAAAAGGCGTCTGATTGTCGCTGCGCACACGCACGATCTTGAGCGCGGGAGCGCCGGTCGCGCATTCAAGCGAGCGCGCAATTTGCTCCGGCAAGGCCACCTTGGCGAACACCAGCACGCGCACTTTGGTGTGCAGCTCGAAATCGACGATGTTCTCGAGCAGGCCGCTGAAGTTCGCCCGATTGTGCCGCCGCGGCGGCGGCAATGCGAAGGTGCCGCGCCCCTGCTGGCGGTCGATCAGCTTTTCCTCCTGCAGCATGTTGAGCGCCTTGCGAATGGTCACGCGCGACACGCCGAACGAAGCGGCGAACTCCTGCTCCGTCGGCATCGGCGCCTCCGGCGACCATTCACCTTCGCGGATGCGCTGCTGCAAGACGGTGTAGACCTGATAGTAGCGAGGTACGAAATCGGAGACGACGTGGTCGACCTGCCCTGGGCGGACCCGTCCCGTCGATCCCTGCTGTCGTCGCGCCATTAGGCCAGAGCCTCCGCGAATCGCATCAACGGCCGGGCACCAGCGCCGTCGCTTTCACTTCGAGCAGCAAGCCGGGTTCGGCGAGCGACGCGACGCCGATGGCCGTCCACGGAAACACGCCGCGCGGGAGCAGCAGGCGCTTCGCCGCGCGAAAGGCCGGCCAATGTGTTGCCATATCGACATGGAAGGTCGTCAGGTCCACGATATCCGCAAACGTGCATCCGGCCGCGGCCAGCACGGTGCGCAAGTTCTCGAAGCACGCGGCGAACTGCGCCTCCGGCTCGGCGACAATGCGCAGGTCCGGCGTGCGGCCCACCTGTCCGGCGACGAAGAGGAGAGGCCCGACCCGCAGTCCCGGCGTATAGCCTTTCTCCTCGAGTATGTTCCGCATCGATGGCGGCACAATCGGTTCGCGATCCACTGCACTCTCCTCCATTGGCCGGGCGTACGCGTTGCCTCGTGACGTCGCGTCAACGTCGCACGAACGGGTTAGGGATTTCCACGGCGGTCGACAGCCACACGCTCTTCACTTCGAGATACTCGCGCATCCCGGCGATCCCGCCTTCGCGCCCGATGCCGCTCATCTTGAAGCCGCCGAACGGCGACGTCGTGCTCGTCATCCGGTAGTTATTGACCCAGATGGTGCCGGCGCGGATGCGATCGGCCATGGTCAGCGCGCGCGTGAGCGAGGCCGTCCACACGCCCGCGGCCAGACCGAACCGGACGTCATTGGCGATGCGGACCGCGTCGTCTTCGGTATCGAAGCGGATCACCGCGAGAACCGGGCCGAACACTTCTTCCTGCGCAATGCGCATCCGGTTGTCAACGTCGACGAAGATGGTCGGCTCGAAGAAGAGGCCATTCGGCCATCCCGGCACGGACTTCGTGTGGCCGCCCGCGACCAGGCGCGCGCCGTCGGCCTTCGCGATTTCCACGTACGCCTTGATTTTCTCCAGCTGGGGCAGCGTGGAAATGGGGGCGATCTGCGTGGCGGAATCCGAAGGATGGCCAAAGCGCGCGTCCTTGATGAACGCGAGCAGGCGCGCGACGAATTCGTCGTGGATCGAGCTTTGCACGAGGAGCCGCGACCCTGCGACGCACGATTGCCCCGACGCGGCGAAGATGCCGGCGACCACTCCCTTCACCGCCTGGTCGAGATCGGCGTCGTCGAACACGATGTTGGGCGACTTGCCGCCGAGCTCCATCGTGACGCGTTTCATGTGGCGCGCCGCTTTCTCGTTGATGATGCGACCGGCCTCCGGGCCGCCGGTGAACGCGATGCGGTCCACGCGCGGATGGCTGATCAACGCGTCGCCCACTTCCTGGCCGTAGCCGGTCACGACGTTGACGACGCCGGTCGGGAAGCCCGCGGCTTCCACCAGCTTGACGAACTCCAGCAGCGATGCGGACGTGAACTCCGACGGCTTCAGCACGACCGTGTTGCCCGCCGCGAGCGCAGGCGCGAGCTTGAGGCTCATCAGCGGCAACGGCGAATTCCACGGCATGATGCAGACGACGACGCCGACGGGCTCGTACTTCGTGTAGTTGAAGACGCCGGGCTTGTCGGAGGGGATCACCGATCCCTCCATCTTGTCGGCCAGCCCACCGTAGTAGTAATAGTAGCTCGACATGTAGCGCATCTGCATGATGAGCTCGGCGTAGAGCTTGCCGTTGTCCTTCATCTCGACGCGCGCCAGCCATTCGGCATTGTCCGCGATCAGGTCGCCGAGCTTGCGCAGCAGCGCGCCGCGGCGCGACGGCGAGAGCGCGGGCCACGCGCCGCTCGTGAATGCGCGGTGCGCCGCCAGCACGGCGCGATCGGCGTCCTCGGCGCGGCCGCGCGGAATGCGCGCCCACGTCAAGCCGGACACCGGATCCGTCGTCTCGATCCAGTCGTCTTGCGCCGGATCGACGAACGCACCGTCGATGTACAACCGATAGCGATACAGCCCATCGGAGCCTTGCGGCGTCGATGCGACACCGGGTCTGTCCGGATCGAGCTTCAAGGCGACCGCATCGTTCATCGCTACCCTTTCCGGTGCCGCTTTTGCCTATGCGGGAGCATCGCGGCCCGGCCTGCGAAATTGGTATTGTTATACTATCATTAGTACCAATTGCGCAGTATGATGTTTTGGCCGGGACGCCGTCAGGTTCCGCGCCTGCCGTTGCCAAACCCGGGAGTGTTGGAATGATCCGCCGCCGCACGATGTCGCTGCTGTCAGCGCTTGCGCTATGCGCGGGCGTCTCGCTCGCGAGCGCCGGCGTCGCCGCACAGCCCCAGCCGTATCCGGGCAAGCCGATCCGCATGATCGTCCCGTTCCCGGCGGGCGGCACGACGGACGTGGTCGCGCGGCTGGTCGGCATGAAAATCACCGAAATGTGGAACCAGCCGGTCGTGATCGACAACCAGGGCGGCGCCGGGGGCCTGATCGGCACCACCGCCGGCGCGCGCGCCGCGCCGGATGGCTACGTGATGACACTGGGCAACAATCAGACGCACGCGACCAACGCCACGCTCTTCGAAAAGCAGGTGTCGTTCGACCTGCTGAAGGACGTCCAGCCGGTCGCCCGGCTGGTGAGCACGCGTCACGTCATCGTGGTGCCCGCCGATTCGCCGTATCGCACGCTGAAGGACCTGGTCAAGGCCGGGCAGACCAGGCCGCTCAATTATGCGTCGCCGAGCACCGGGTCCGCCGCGCATCTGGTCAGCGAATCGCTGCGTTTGCAGACCGGGATGCAGGGCACTCACATCCCCTACAAAGGCGCCTCGCCCGCCGTGCTCGCCGTGATCGGCGGGCAGGTCGATTTCATGACCGCGAGCTACGGCAGCGTCACGCAATTCCTGCAGAGCGGAAAGCTGCGCGCGCTGGCCATTTCCGGCAAGCAGCGCGAGCCGTCGCTGCCAGGCGTCCCGACGTTCGCGGAAGAAGGCTATGACGCGCTCGCCGCCGATACCTGGATCGCGCTGTTTGCTCCGGCGAACACGCCGAGGACGATCGTCCAGCAATGGAGCGACGCGCTCGCAAAAATCATGGCGCAAGCCGACATCAGGCAGAAACTCGAAGCGGCGGGATTCGACATTTCCTACCTCCCGCTTGCGGAAACCGAGCAGTTTCATCGCAACGAGGTGCCGCGCTGGGGAAAGATGGTACGCGCCGCCGGCGTGACGTCCGAATAGAACGCACCACTTAGCTGCCAACGATGGCCCAGCGAGACCCCGTTTGGCGCGGACGCGCGATCTTCGTACCGCCGTGTGCGCATGGCCAAAACGCGTAACAATGACGCCACGCGCACCAGGCGCCACGCTTTCGATACCCAAGCGCAGTAGCAACGCAACCAGGAGACACACGATGAATGCATTGAGACAGAAATCGATGGCGATCGCATTCGCCGGCGTGGCGCTGCTCGCATCCGGTGCGGCGCAGGCCCGGGACTTGATGATCGTCGGCTTCGGCGGTCCGTTCCAGGACAACGCGCGCGTGGCGCTCTTCCAGGGTTATAGCAAGGCGACCAATACTCCGGTCAAGGACGATGTCTACAACGGCGAGATGGCCAAGGTGTATGCGATGGTCAAGTCGGGCGACGTCACGTACGACGTGATCATGGTCGAGGCGCCCGAGCTCGTGCGCGGCTGCGAGGACGGCATCTTCGAGAAGATGGACTGGTCCGTCGTCAAGAAGAACAAGTTCATCGAAGGCGGCACGTCGAATTGCGGCGCGGGCGCGGTGCTTTGGGGCGTGACGCTCTTCTACGATCCCGCCAAGGTGCCCAACGGCCCCGACACCTACGCCAAGCTGTGGGACACGAAGACGTATCCCGGCAAGCGCCTGTTACGCAACTCGCCCAAGACGACGCTGGAGATCGCGCTGCTGGCCGATGGCGTCCCACCGGCCGACGTCTACAAGGTCCTCGCGACGCCCGCGGGCCAGAAGCGCGCATTCGACAAGCTCGACCAGATCAAGCCGCAGCTCATGTGGTGGAAATCGGGCACGCAGCCGGTGCAGCTCATTGCCAGCGGCGACGCCACGTATGCGGTCGGATTCACGGGGCGCATCGTTCGCGCCAACGAAGGAGGGTCCAAGTATCCGCTGCTGTGGAAGACGCTGCTCTATTCGGTCGACTACTGGGCCGTGGTGAAGGGCTCGCCCAACGCCAAGGAAGGCATGAAGATGGTCGAGTGGATCACCGACTCGAAGCCCCTCCTGACGCTCGCCGAGACGTATGCCGTGTCGCCCGCCAACAAGGAGGCCGCCGCCAACCCCGCGCTCTCGGTGAAGAACCCGGGCATGCTCTCGAGCCACGTCGCGGACGGCCTTTTCATCAACACGGAATTCTGGGTCGCCAACGGCGAGGACCTGGAGCAGAAGTTCAACGCCTGGCAAGCGAAGTAGGCGGCAAGCGCCGGCGTAACATCGGAGGATGGCGTCCAGGGCCAACCTGTTCGCGGCTGCGCTCATCGCGCCGCTTCTGATCCTCGTCGTCGCCAGTTTCATCGTACCGCTGCTCGTCACGCTCTATACGGCGATCGGGAACCCCGAAGTGCGCGCCACGCTGCCGCGCACGACGGCGGCGGTGCGCGCGTGGAACGGCGAAGGATTGCCGCCCGAAGCGGCCTACGCGGCCATCGCCGCCGAGCTTGCGCAAGCGCAGGAAGGCCAATCGATCGGCCAGCTGTCGCGCCGCCTGAATTTCGAGCAGCTCGGCATGCGGGCGCTGCTGCTCAAGACTGCCCGTGCCAGCGACCATCTCGCCGCGCCCTACAAGGATGCCCTCATCGCGCTCGACGCACGGTGGGGCGATCCTGAATTGTGGCGGCTCGTTCGCCGCAATACCAGCGCGCTCACGTCACTGTTCCTGCTGCGCTCGCTCGACTTGACGCTGACGCCGGAAGGCACCGTCGCGCAGGCGAGCAAGGACGACGCGGTGTTCCGCGCGCTCTTCTACCGCACGTTCGAGATCAGCTTCTGGGTCACCGTGCTGTGCGTGGTGCTCGGCTATCCCGTCGCCTACACGCTGTCGACGCTGCCGCAACGCTGGGCCAACATTGCAATGGCGCTGGTCCTGATTCCGTTCTGGACGTCGATCCTCGTGCGCACGACGGCGTGGTTCATCCTGCTCCAGCGCGAGGGGCCGGTGAACGCGCTGCTGCAGGCGCTGCACATCGTCGACGCGCCGGTCACGATGATCTTCACGCGCTTCGCCGTCTATGTGGCCATGGTCCACGTTCTGCTGCCGTTCGTCATCCTGCCGCTTTACAGCGTGATGAAAGGCATCGACCCCGTCTACATGCGCGCGGCCGCGTCGATGGGCGCGCCCGGCTGGAAGCGGTTCCTGCGCATTTACCTGCCGATGACCATGCCGGGCGTCGCCGCCGGCGCGCTGATGGTGTTCATGCTGTCGGTCGGCTTCTACGTCACGCCGGCGCTGGTCGGCGGCCCAGACGACCAGATGGTCAGCTACTTCATCGCGTTCTTCACCAACACGACGATCAACTGGGGAATGGCGGCGGCGCTGGCGAGCCTGCTGCTCATCATGACCGGTGTGCTGGTCGCCGTCGCGCGCCTCATCGTTCCGGGATTCGGCTCCGCGGCGGTGAGGTTGTGAGCGCATCGGTGCACCGGCCGCCGGGTGCGGCGCAGCTCCTGCTGCGGATGGCGACGGTCGTCGTGCTCGTCTTCCTGATCGCGCCGATCGTCGTCGTGTTCCCGCTGTCGTTTTCGTCGGGCGAGCTGTTGACGCTGCCGACACCCGGCTACTCGTGGCGGTGGTACGAGGACTTCTTCACCAGCGGCAAGTGGCTCGTCGCGACCAAGAACAGCTTCATCGTCGGCATCGCGACGGCCGTCCTGGCGACATTTCTGGGCACGCTCGGCGCCCTCGGCATCTTCCTCGGCAATTTCCGCGGCAAGGCGGTGCTGGTGGCGGCGCTCTCGCTGCCGATGGTCGTGCCGGTCGTCGTCACCGCGATTGCCGTCTATTTCGCGTTCTCGCTCGTCGGGCTCAACAACACGCTCGCCGGACTCATCCTCGCCCACACTGTGCTGAGCGTTCCTTACGTGCTGATCACGGTGCTCGCCACGCTGCAGACATTCGACCGCAATCTGCTGAAGGCCGCCGCGACGCTCGGCGCGCCGCCGCACGTCGCCTTCCGTCGCGTCGTGCTGCCGCTCATTGCTCCGGGTGTGGCGACCGGCGCCCTCTTCGCGTTCGCTACCTCGTTCGATGAGCTGGTCGTCGCGATCTTCGTGGCGAGCCCCGGCCAGTTCACGCTGCCGCGCCAGATGTATGCCGGCCTGCGCGAGTTCTTAAGCCCCACGATCGCCGCCGCCGCGGTGCTGCTCATCGTGTGCTCGCTCGTGCTGCTCGTCCTCAACGAGCTCGTCCGCGCGCGGTCGAAGGCGCACACGCTGTCGATCGCCGATCCTGCGGAGCCCAATTGACGCTGCCCGCGCACGATACGATCGTCACGTTCGACGCGGTCAGCAAGAGCTACGACGGCAAGTCGCGCGTCGTCGACGCCCTCGACCTCGCGCTGCAGCGCGGCGAGTTCCTCACGCTGCTGGGACCGTCGGGCTCGGGCAAGACGACGACGCTGATGATGCTGGCGGGGTTCGAAGATCCGACCAGCGGCACGATCACGCTGGAAGGGCGCCGCCTGAACAACGTGCCGGCGCACCGGCGCGGCATCGGCATGGTGTTCCAGAACTACGCGCTGTTTCCGCACATGAGCGTCGCGGAGAACCTGATGTTCCCGCTGGAGATGCACGGGTGCCCGAAGGCGGAGATGGCGCCGAGGGTGCAGCGCGCGCTCGACATGGTGCGCCTCCTGCATCTGCGCGACCGCAAGCCGGCGCAGCTCTCGGGCGGCCAGCAGCAGCGCGTCGCGGTCGCTCGCGCCCTCATCTATGAACCCAAGCTCGTGTTGATGGACGAGCCGCTCGGCGCGCTCGACAAGCAATTGCGCGAGCAGCTGCAGCTCGAGATCAAGCATCTCCACGAAGAGCTGGGCGTCACCGTCGTCTACGTGACGCACGACCAGTCCGAGGCGCTGACCATGTCCGATCGCATCGCGGTCTTCCAGCACGGCAAGGTCCAGCAGCTCGCGCGGCCCGCCGAGCTCTACGAGCGGCCGGCGAACGCGTTCGTCGCGTCGTTCATCGGCGAGAACAACCGCTTCGACGGGACGCTCGCAAGCCGCGATGGCGAGCTGTGCCGCGTCCGTGTTGCCGACGGTACCGAGATCGTCGCGACCAATGCGAGCGGGCTCGCCGTCGGCGTGCCCGTGGTGCTGTCGATCCGGCCTGAAAGCGTCGCCGTGGGCGGCGCGGGCGAAGGCCCCAACCATTTCGATGCGCAGCTCGAGGAGGTGATCTACCTCGGCGACCATTGCAAGCTGCGTCTGCGCGTGGCCGGCAGCGACGCGTTCATCGCCAAGGTCGCGTCGGGCGCCGCGGGACCCGCGATGAATCGTGGCGATCCGCTCGTCGTGTCGTGGCGTCCGCAATCCTGCCTGGCGCTGCCGGCTGCGGGGAAGTGACAGCTTGCGGTCTAAAACTGCTTCAACACGACGTACACGAAGAATGCTGACGAAGAGCACGAAGAGCACTGCACGACAGGGTCCGGTTTTCTTCGCGGTCTTCGCGTTCTTCGTGGTTCCAGATCGAGTCAGTCCACGCTGGCGCCGGATACCTTGACGGCCTCGCCCCATTTCGCGATCTCGTCCTCCAGGAATTTCCTGAACTCCGCCGGCGTATTCGGCATGAGCTGGCTGCCGATGTCCTGCATCCTCTGCTGAACATCGGGCATCTGCATCACGTCGACCAGGTCGGCCGAGACCTTGGCGACGATCGCGGGCGGGGTGCCCTTCGGGGCGAAGAAGCCGGCCCACGGCGCCGCTGAAAATCCGGGAAAGCCCTGCTCGGCCACCGTCGGATAGCCGGGCGCCGCCGGCATCCGCTGCGCCGTGGTGATCGCGATGAGCTTCAACGTGCCCGCCTTCACGTACTGCTGCACCGCGGGCAAGCCGGTGATCCCGATCTGGATCTGGCCGCCGAGGAGATCGGTGACCATCGGCGCGCCGCCTTTGTACGGCACGTGCGTCGCGGTGAATCCCGCCTTGGTCTTCAGCAGCTCCATCGTCAGATGCGACGCGGTCCCGTTGCCGTCGGAGCCGTAGCTGTACGCGCCGGGCTTCGCCTTGAGCAGCGCGATGAGCTCAGGGAGGTTGTTCGCCGGGACGCTCGGGTTGACGACGATCGCGTTGGGAAAGACCGTGGCAAGCGTCAGCGGCTCGAAGTCGCGCAGCGGATGGTACGGCATCGACTTGAACAGCGACGTGTTGATCGAATGCGAGCCGGTGACGCCGACGAGCAGCGTATAACCGTCGGGCGCCGCCTTCGCGACCAGGTCGGAGCCGACGTTGCCACCCGCGCCGGCGCGGTTCTCGATGATCACCGGCTTGCCCCACTTCTGCGCGAGCTTCTCGCCGATGAGGCGCGCCGTGATGTCGGTGGCGCCGCCCGCGGCGAACGGCACCACGATCTTCACCGCGCGGGTTGGATAACCCGCCGTGTCCTGCGCGACCGCGCACGGGGCGAGCATGAACGCCACGAGGGCAAACGCGACACTGAACGTCTTCATCGATGACTCCGAAGGAAAATGGAAAACGTCACTGCACGTCGCCGAGCAACCGGCGACGCGCTTCATCCAGCGTGGAGGGCGCCACATCCTGCGTGACCAGGATGATGACGCCCGCGCCGAATTCATCGGGCAGCGAAGACAGTGGGCTCGGCGCGCTGAACAGGCGCATGACCGCGTGCAACGCGCGAATCTCGCCGTCGGCCATGCGCACCGCACCCTTCATCCGCACCAGTCCATCGCCCAGCGTACGCTGCGCCCACCGCACCCATGCCGCATAGCGCGGCCAATCGAGTGGCGTGTCGAGGCGAATGGTCGTCGCCGCGATGCCCTGCCGGCCGAGGTGGTCGTGCTCGTCGTCATGCGCGTCGTCGTCGTGAAGATGCGCCGAGGAAATTTCTGCGTCGCGCAACGGCTGCGTGGCGACCGCATCGACCAGCACGTCGTGCGCGCCCACGTCGCCCGCGATCGCCGCGACCTGCGGCGCGTGAGGATTGAGCGCCGTCAGTCGCGCGCCAAGGCGCGCGATGGTTGCGGGATCGGCGATGTCGCGCTTCGAGACAATGAGGCGGTCGGCCATCGCGACCTGCCGTCGCGCTTCCGCGAAGCGGTCGAGATGCGCGATGCCATTCACCGCATCGACGACGGTGACGATGCTGCCGAGCCGATAGTGGCGGACGATCGCGCTGTCGAGCCCGAGCGTCGCCGCGATCGGCGCCGGATCGGCGACACCGCTCGTCTCGACCACGACGCGCGCAAACGGCGGAAGTTCGCCGCGCTCGCGCCGGTAGTGCAGGCTTTCGAGCGTCTCCTGCAGCGAGTTGCCGAGCGCGCAGCACAGGCACCCCGAATCGAGCAGCACGACGTCGTCGTCGCTGCCGCGATCCACCAGCACATGATCGAGGCCGACGTCGCCGAGCTCGTTGATGATCACCGCGCTATCGGCGAGCGCCGGCTGCCGCAGCAGGCGCGACAGCAGCGTCGTCTTGCCACTGCCAAGATAGCCGGTCAGCAGGTGGACGGGCCGTGCGGACATGCGCGATGCGGCGGATCAGCCCGCGGGCGCCGCGAACGGCGCGCGGACCGGCAACCCCGCCAGATACGACTGGACTTCGGCGGCAGGCGCCACGTCGGCGTACTTGCAGTTCAAGTCGAACAGGTTGATCGCGTGGCTCGCCTCGAAACGGTCGAACGCGCACTCCTCCGGAATCACCACCTTGAAGTTGAACGAGTACGCGTCGACGGCGGTCGCGCGCAGACACCCCGACGTCGTGCATCCGGTGAGGATCAGCGTGTCGATATCGAGGTAGTTGAGGTGGCTCATGAAGATCGTGCCGAAAAAGCACGACGGCTTGCGCTTGGCGATCCGGATGTCCTGATCGCGCGGCGCGAGCGGCGCCACGGTTTGCGTGGCATGCGTGCCTTCGACCACCGTCTTCTCGCCGCCGCGGAAATTCTTGCCGACCTGCACGCCGCTGTCGAGGAGATCGGCGCGCCGTGCGCTCTCCGTGTAGAAGACCGGCAGGTTCTTCGCGCGCGCTAGGTGCAGCAGCGGCTCGATGTGACGCACGGCGTCCCAGGCCTCGCGTCCGCAATGCGTGCGGTACTGCTTCAATCCCTCGAGGATGTCCTCCGGCTGGTCGCCGCAGAAGTTGTATTGGACGTCGATGATGAAGAGCGCGGGGCGGGTGCCGAAGCCGCCGCGCTTGCCATAGCCCGCCTGCGCCAGCACTTGCCGGTCGCGCGCGGTGAGGAACTTATCCCAGATGCGTTGCGTGCCCATCGTGCAGGTCCCTTGCGATTGGAGGAGATCAGGAGCGAAAGAGATAGCGGCCGCCGGGCTGTTCGCGCGCTGACGCGGTGATCTTGCCGTCGACCATGACCTTGCGTCCGCGCAGGAGCGTCATGACCGGCCATCCCTTCAGTGTCATGCCTTCGAACGGCGAATAGTCGGCGAACGATTCGAGTTGCGCAGGGTCGACGACACGCTCGAGGTTCGGATCGACGATTGCAAGATCGGCATCAAAACCCACCGCGATCGCGCCTTTGCCCGTCAGGTTGTAAAGACGCGCGGCGTTGCGCGACAGCACCGCGGCGATCCGCTCCGGCGCGATGCCGCGCCGGTGATAGCCTTCGTGCAGCAAGATCGGCAGCATCGTCGCCACGCCCGGGAAGCCGTTGCTCGACGCCCAGATGCCCTTGCCTTCCTTGGTGCTGCGCTTGCGCGGCACGTGGTCGGTGCCGACGGTGTTCACGGATCCGTCGGCGATGCCTTCCCACAGCGCGTCGACGTCGGCGCGGCCGCGGATCGGCGGATTGACCTTGGCCAACACGCCGGCAGCCGACGCGTCGTCCAGCAGCAGATAGTGCGGGCACGTCTCGACGTGCACGGGCGCCGCGTTGGTGCGCCGATGCCGGCGCACTTCGTTCAGCGCCTCCCGGCTCGACAAGTGGACGATGTTGATAGGACATCCGACCTTACCCGCGAAATAGCAGGCGCGGTGGACGTTCTCCGCCTCGAGAAAATCGGGGCTTTGCTCGTTCCACGCCGCAAGATCGTCGCGGCCGGCCAGGCGCAGCGGCTCGCGCAAATAGGGAATGACTTCGACGTTCTCGCAGTGGATCCCCAGAATGGCGCCGTCGATCGCCGCGGTCGCGCGCGCCGCCGCATAGAGCAACGCGTCGTCGATCTCGGTGAAGCCTTGTGCAAGCCCAGCCGCGCCCTTGTACATGAGATAGAGCTTGTACGACGTCACGCCGAAGCGCCGCGAGCATTCGGCCAGTGTCTCGACGTGCAGATGGCTGGTGATGCCGAAATGCAGGCCGAAGTCGATGCAGCTTTGCGTGGCCACGCGATCGCGATAGCCATCGAACCCCGTGCGAAAGTCAGCGGTCCGGTAGAACGACAGTGCGGAAGTGACGCCGCCCAGCGCCGCCGAGCGCGATTCGGTCAGGAAATCGGTCTCCGGCGAGCCGAAGCCGAAATGCACGTGCGGGTCGATGACGCCCGGCATGATCCATCGTTGCGCGCAATCGACGACCTCGTCGGCGGGCAGGGTAACGCCCGGTGCAAGGATCGCCGCAATGCGGCCGTCCTTGATGCCGACCGATCCCGGAACCATGCCGAAATCCGGCAGCACCAGCGTGCCGTCGCGCAAGAGGAGATCGAGCTTCATCGGGCTTCCGCGCGCGTGCGCGCATCGACGTTGCGCAGGACTGGCGGCGACATGGCGCGTTCGGCGCCGTAACAGCGGAATTCCCGCGTCCCGACGGACAGCGTGCGCCACGGCGCGGCAAGTGTTACGACGCTCAACGGAATCTCCGTCGAAAGAACAAGGTCACCAGGCTCCGCAGGCACCGCCGCCATCTGCGCGCGCAACACGCGGCGGACGTGGCTTGGCGATTGCCGGTCGAAGATGTATTATGTATGATACATGTAACCTAAGAAGCCGGCAACGGATCGCGTCCCGAATGCGGGCGGCGCGCGCGCCGTGACAGGAGTGAAAAAAGTGCGCACCAGGGCCAGCGTGTACCGCGAATTGCTCAAGTCCGGCGGGTGGATCGCCGCGGCCGGCGGTAGCGACCGCTACAGCGTGCACCTCGTCGAGCACGCGGTCCCATCCGGTTCGACGTCGACGTGATCGCCGCGTGAAGGATAACCACCACGTGCTCGTCGCCGGCGCCGGCCCGGTGGGGCTGACCGCGGCGCTGCTGGTCGCCGACGCCGGGATTCCGGTGACCGTCGCCGAGAAGCGGCCAGCGCTGAGCGCCGCGTCGCGCGCGTCGACGTTCCATCCGCCCACACTCGCGATCCTCGACCGCATGGGCGTGCTCGATGACGTTCACGATCGAGGCCAGGTGGCAGACCGGCTGCAATACCGGACGGTGAGCGACGGCGTGTTCGCCGAGTTCTCGATGGAGGCGCTGCGCGGGGAAACGGCGTTTCCGTACCGGCTGCATTTGGAGCAAGCGCAACTGACGCCGATCATCCTCGAGCGGCTGCGCCGGCACGCGCACGCGCGCGTGCTGTTCGACGCCGAGCTCCAGGAAGTCGCTCAACATGGCAGCCGCGTCGTCGCGCGTGTTCGCCACGGTGCGGGAAGCGAAACGCTCGATGGCGCGTACCTGATTGCCGCCGATGGCAGCCGCAGCGACGTCCGGCGCGTGCTCGGGATTCCGTTCGACGGCGAGGATTATCCGGACAAGATCCTTCGCGTCATGACCAACGATGATCTCGACGCGCTGTTGCCGGGCATCGCGCCGGTCACGTACCTCTTCAACGGTCCGCGGTCGGTGAGCTTCCTGCGGATGGCCGACTGCTGGCGGATCATCCTGCGCGTGCCGAAGGATGTCGGCGACGACACGGCGCTCGATCCCGGCTGGATCCTCGCACGGCTGCGGGAAGTGATCCCGAGCTGCGAACGCCTGCCCGCGATCCTGATGAAGGACATCTACGGCGTGGCCAAGCGCGTGGCCGGGCGGTATCGCGACGGCCGCATCGTTCTCGCCGGCGACAGCGCGCATGTCACGAATACACGCGGCGGGATGAACATGAACTGCGGCATTCACGACGCGTTTGCCATGGCGCTCGCCATCGTCGCCGCATTGCGCGGCGAGGATCCCGCGGTGGTCGCGGCCGCGGCCGACGAGCGTCGCCGTGTCGCGACGCAGCTGCTCATCCCGCGCACCGACCGCAACGTGGCGGGCGGCCCTGCGTGGCTCGACCAGGTGCGCGCGATGGCCGGCAGCCCCGCCAAGACCCTGGCCCACCTGCGCTCCACGGCGATGCTCGACATGACGCCGCCGGTCGCGCACTGACGGCGGCAACTCATGCCCAACGACTTCGAGGTTGTCCGCCCATCAACGTGGGCCGGCGTGCTGGTGCCGCCCGCCAATCCAGCCGTCGAGCCTGAGTTGCAGCGCTGCATCGCGCCCGCGATCACGCTCTTCGCCGCGCGGTTTGCGGTCATGCCCGACACGACGCTCGAACAGCGCAACCGGCGCTACGTCGAGCTGTACCGGGATGCGGTGCGCTCGTTTGGCGACATGAAACTCGCGGCGATGATCATCGGGCTCACCGGACCGTCGTATCGGCTGTTGCCCGACGGCGATCTCGCGCTGACCCGCGAGCTCACTGCGCTCGCCGGCGGCGTGCCGGTGGAAACCGCGAGCCAGGCCATCGCCAAGGCGCTGGCCGCGCTCGGCGCACGGCGGCTTTGTCTCGTTTCGCCGTATCCGGAGTGGCTGACGAACGAGGCAATCGCGTACTGGCGCGCGGGGGACTTCGAGGTCGCGCAGGTCGTCAAGGTGTCGGAAACGTTTCGCGCGTACGAGTTGACCGGCGACGAAGTCGCCGCCGCGCTGGCGCGCATCGATCACGACACGATCGATGCGACGGTGATGAGCGGCACCGGCATGCTGACGTTGCCGGCCATTCTCGCCGCGCGGCGCGGCGGATCCAAACCGATCCTGTCGTCGAATCTCTGCTCCGCCTGGTGGCTGTTGCGCGCGACATCGCAGCGCACCGGCTCGGCCATGTTCGCGCGCGCGGCGCCCGAGCTCGCTGCTCGCCTCGATGGCTAAGCGCGGCAAAGCGGGGGACGACATGGTCCCTTCCGCCCTTCCGGACGCCGCGTTTGCCGGTTCGCGCGCGTACAGCGACCGCGCGCGGGCCGTGCTTCCCCGCGGTGTTTCGTCGACGCCACGCGCGGCGCAACGGCCGGTGCCGCTGGTGCTCGCCCACGCCGAAGGCGCGCGCGTGACGGATGTCGACGGCCACACGTATATCGACTACGCGATGGGGTACGGTCCGTTGATCCTCGGACACAGCCCGCAAGTCGTGATCGACGCCGTGGGCCGCGCGATGGCATCGGGTCTGCGTGTCGGGTCGGTGACGCTAGCGGAGGCCGAGCTGGCCGAGCGCATCGCGCAACTCGTTCCTTCTGCGCAAATGAGCTCGTTCCTCAGTACGGGTACCGAAGCGTGCCAGGTCGCCCTGCGCGTCGCGCGCGCGGTCACCGGGCGCATGCGGGTCGTCAAGTTCCGCTGCCACTACCACGGGTGGTCCGATTCGATTCACCTGGCGACGGAGCCACTGCGCGACGGTGCCTCCACGGGAGGCCAGGATCCCGACGCCTTGCGGCACGTGTCGGTGCTGGATTGGGGCGATGTCCAGGGGCTGTCCGACGTGCTGCGCGGCGATGTCGCCGCGGTGATCATGGAACCGGCGGCCATCAACGCCGGCTGCTTTGCGCCGCCGGCAGGTTTCCTGCAAAGCGTGCGCGACCAGACCGCGGCGCGCGGCGCCGTGCTCATTTTCGACGAAGTGATCACCGGATTTCGGCTGGCCCTGGGCGGTGCGCAGGAGCGCTACGGCGTGACGCCCGACCTCACCGTGCTGGGCAAGGCGCTCGGCGCGGGCCTGCCGATCAGCGCGGTCACCGGCAGCGCGGCGATGCTGCAGCCCATCGTGTCAGGCGCGGTGTCGCAGCGCGGGACCTACAACGGCAATCCGTTGTCGGTCGCCGCCGCCATCGCATGCCTCGACCATCTCGCCGCGCACGCGGACGATTTCTATCCGCGCATGGACCGTTACGCGACCGCAATCGCCGAGCACGTGCGCGCAACGGCCCGACGCGTGGGCATCGCGGTGACCGCCAACCATGTCGGCCCCTGTGTCCAGTTGTTTGCCGGAGCGCAAGCCGTGCCTGCGCTCGACGATCTGCGCGGCATCGACAAGGCGCAGACGCTCGAGCTCACCGGACTGCTGGTGCAGCGCGGCGTGGCGCCGCTTCCGCGCGGGATGATGTACCTGTCCACCGCGCACACGGACGAGCATATCGAGTTGACGATGCTTGCGCTAACCGGTGCGATCGAAGCGCTGGCGCAAACCCGAGATCGTCCCCGGGAGGGCTAAGGCCCGGCAGCGTTCCACCTTCGCGGGAATGACGGTGAACGCTTCCAGCATTGCGTGATCCACAATATCCGCGCTTGTCGAGGAACCGCGGATGTAGCATTCTTGCGTCCGATGCCGGTCCCTCCGCTCTCGCCTCTCGCGGTCGCCAACGCGGTCGCGCGCAATGTCGTGCCGCTCGGCGGCATCCTGTTCTTCGGCTGGTCGGCCGCCAATGTGCTCATTCTCTACTTCATCGACACGCTGCTCGCGATGGCGGTGATGTTCGCCGGGCTCATGCGGCACTTTCTTCCGCCGCCGACGGACGAGGGCTGGGCGGCGCGCGCCAATGCTGAAGCGGGGTATGTCGGCGCCGCGCTCTTCCTTTGCGCTTTCTTTGCGGTGCCGCTGGGCATTCCGTTGATCTTCATGCTGCTCGGCAGCGATG
>Ga0268264_10000660_pt1 | contig 40456 bp, 34 predicted proteins | sample KBSSwiS32_FD_190357 | JGI IMG/M metagenome (GOLD analysis project Ga0268264, IMG submission 190357) | Switchgrass rhizosphere microbial communities from Kellogg Biological Station, Michigan, USA - KBS Switchgrass S3-2 (SPAdes) (version 2) | ecosystem: Host-associated > Plants > Roots >... | reverse complement strand
GCCGCGAGAACGCAACCCCGGCGATCCCTCACCCACCATTCTTACAACCCCAGCCCGTCGGCCAGGCCTTTGATGTGGGCGAGGCGGGACAGCTCCAGCTTGGAAGCTGCCTCGTCCACATCGCCGGCCGCCGGCATGACCGCGCGCTTGAACCCCAATTTGCGGGCCTCTTTGAGGCGCGACATCGTGTGACCGGCCGGTCGGAGCGCTCCCGAGAGGCTGATCTCCCCGAAGTAGACGTCATGGGAGCCGAGCGCAAGGTTGGAAATGGAGGAGAGCAGCGCCGCCGCAGCGGCGAGGTCGGCCGCGGGCTCGGTGATGCGCAGGCCGCCGGCGACATTGAGGTAGACGTCGTGTTGCGCGAAGCTCACGCCACAGCGCGCGTCGAGCACGGCGAGCAGCATGGCGAGCCGGTTGGAGTCCCAGCCCACGACGGCGCGCCGCGGCGTGCCGAGCCCCGAGGGCACAACCAGGGCCTGCAATTCGACCAGGATCGGTCGCGTGCCTTCCATGCCGGCGAACACGGCGGAGCCCGGCGTGGAGGCCAGCCGCTCGCCGATGAACAGCTCCGACGGGTTGGCGACCTCGCGCAGGCCGCCGGCCGCCATCTCGAACACCCCGATCTCGTCGGTGGCGCCGAAGCGGTTCTTGTTGGCGCGCAGGATACGGAAGGCATGCCCGCGGTCGCCCTCGAAGTAGAGCACGGTGTCGACCATGTGCTCGATCACCTTCGGACCGGCGATCTGGCCGTCCTTGGTGACATGGCCCACCAGCAGGAGCGCGGCGCCGCGTGCCTTGGCGAAGCGCACCAGCGCCTGCGTGGCCGCGCGCACCTGGCTGACCGTGCCGGCCGCGGCCTCGATCTCCTCGGCCCACAGCGTCTGGATCGAGTCGATGATGACGAGGTGCGGCGCGCCGCCCTCGCCGAGCGTGCTGAGGATGCTGGACAGGCTGGTCTCGCTGGCCAGCGCCACCGGCGCCCGCGCCAGGTCGAGCCGCTCGGCGCGCAGGCGCACCTGGCTCACCGCCTCCTCGCCCGTGAAGTAGACCGCGCGCCGGCCGGACAGCGCGAACGCCGCCGCCACCTGCAGGAGCAGCGTGGACTTGCCGATGCCGGGCTCGCCGCCGATCAGCAGCGCCGATCCCGGCACGATGCCGCCGCCAGTGACGCGGTCCAGCTCGGCAAGGCCCGTCGCCATGCGCTCGAACCGCTCCGCCGGGGCCTCGGCGAGGTTCTGGAGGGAGACCGTACGCCCTTTGGACGGCCTGGCGCCGCCGGGTCCAGGCGGGGCAACGTCCACCTCCTCGACCAGCGTGTTCCACTCGCCGCAGCCGGCGCACTTGCCGACCCAGCGCGGAGAAACCGCGCCGCAGCTCTGGCACACGTACTGCGCGCGCGCTGCTTTGGCCATGGCTGTCAGGCTCCCTCAACCGGGGTCAGACCCTGCGGGTCTGACCCACTTTCTGACACCCGTCATCCCGGAAGCCGAGCCACAGGCGAGGCTATCCGGGACCTCATCAAGCGAGTCGTAACCCTCACGAGGTCCCGGATCGAAGCGCTGCTCGCCTGCGGCGCGCATCGCTCCGTCCGGGATGACGGGTGGAATTCATGCTCCCTCGTAGACGCGCAGGACCCTCGGACCCAAGCGCGACAGCAGCTCGTAGCCGATAGTGCCGGCCCGGTCGGTCAGGTCATCGACGGTGACACGCTGGCCCATCACCTCCACCCAGCCGCCCCGCCGCGTCAGCTCCTCGGGCACGTCGGTCACGTCGACGTTGATGAAGTCCATGGAGACACGACCCACGATCGGCACCGGATAGTCGCCGATGTAGCCGACGGGGCCGGCCTTGCCGGTGGCGACGCTGAGGGCGCGCAGGAAGCCGTCGGCGTAGCCGCAGGCGATGGTGGCGATGCGCGAGGGCCGCTGCACGCTGTAGATGGCGCCGTAGCCGATGGTCTCGCCCGGTGCCACGTCCTTCACCTGCAGGATGCGGGCGGTGAGCCGCACCACGGACCGCATCGGGTTGGGCTTGTCCTCGTGCGCGCGCCCGCCGTAGAGAGCGATGCCGGGGCGCACCACGTCGAAGTGATAGGCGTGTCCGAGAAAGGTGCCGCCCGAGTTGGAGAGGCTTGCCGGTGCAGGCGGCAGCAGGGCGCGCAACGCGTTGAACCGCTGGCGCTGGCGCTCGTTCATGGGGTTGGCCGGCTCGTCGGCGCAGGCGAGGTGGCTCATGACGAGCGTCACGTCGATGGTGGCCAGCAGATCCGGCTCCGCCACCAGTCGATACAACTCGGCCTCGGGTATGCCCAGCCGATTCATGCCGGTGTCGATGTGGAGGGCAGCGGGGAGGCGGCGCCCGCGCGTGCGGCTGTAGGCCGCCCACTCGCGCACCTCGGCGAGGCTCGACAGGACGGGTCTCAGATCGAAGCCCGCGTAGTGCGCCTCGGCGCCCGGCAGGAGGCCGTCGAGGATGTAGACGGTGGCGCCCGGCTGCACCTCGCGCGCCGTGCGGCCCTCGTCGATGGTGGCGACGAAGAAGACCTTGCAGCCCTCGTTGGTGAGGGCGCGGGCGATGGGCGCGAGGCCCAGCCCGTAGGCGTCGGCCTTGAGGACGCCGGCGCACTCGGCGCGCCCCGACACCTCGTTGAGGCGGGCCCAGGTGGCGCGCAGCGCCGCGAGATCGACGGTGAGGACAGCGCGCGCAGACAGCGGGATCGGGGCCCTGATCTGGGCATTGGCCCGAGGCGGGTCCGTGGTCGCTGTCCGTTCCCTCAATGCGTCCTCGCGGGCATGTAGGTGTCCTGCGCCAGGTCGGAAAAGCGCGTGTAGCGGCCGTCGAACTGCAGGTCGATGGTGCCGACCGGCCCGTGGCGCTGCTTGCCGACGATCACCTCGGCCTTGCCACTCGCCTTCTGCATCTTGTCCATCCAGGCCGCGAACTCGGGCGTGCCCTCCGCGGGCTTGGTCCGCTCAACATAATACTCCTCGCGGAACACGAACATGACCACGTCGGCATCTTGCTCAATGGAGCCCGATTCACGCAGGTCGGCGAGCTGCGGGCGCTTGTCCTCGCGGTTCTCGACCGCGCGCGAGAGCTGGGAGAGCGCGACCACCGGCACGTTGAGCTCCTTGGCCAGCGCCTTGAGGCTCGTCGTGATCTCCGACACCTCCTGCACGCGGCCCTCCGAGGCGCGCTTGATGGAGCCGGTGAGCAGCTGCAGGTAGTCGACGATGATGAGCCCCAGGTTCTGCTGGCGCTTGAGCTTGCGGGCGCGGGCCGCCAGCTGGGCCACCGACAGGCCGCCGGTCTGGTCGATGAACAGCGGCAGGGTGGTCATGTCCTCGCTGGCCTTCACCAGCCGCTTGAACTCGGCCTCGTCGATCAGGCCGCGGCGGATCTTTTCGGATGGGATCTCCGCCTGCTCGGACAGGATGCGGGTGGCGAGTTGCTCGGCTGACATTTCCAGCGAGAAGAGGCCCACCACGGCGCCGTCGTGCGAGGGATCGTCGGGTCTCAGATGCGGCCTCTCCTGCAGCGAGCGCACGCGCGCCTTGGCGATGTTGAAGGCGACGTTGGTGGCCAGCGACGACTTGCCCATGGCGGGGCGGCCGGCAAGGATGACCAGGTCCGAGGGCTGCAGGCCGCCAAGCTTGCCATCGAGCGCCTTGAGGCCGGTGGAGATGCCGGAGAGGCCGCCGTCGCGCTGATAGGCGTTATTGGCCATCTCGATGGCGGTCGTGAGCGCGCTGTGGAAGGTCGAGAACCCCTGGCCGTACTTGCCGGTCTCTGCGAGCGAGAAGAGGCGCGTTTCCGCCTCTTCGATCTGCTCCTTGGGTGGAAAATCGACCGGGCTGTCGTAGGCTCTATTCACCACGTCCTCGCCGATCATGATCAGCTGTCGGCGGATCGAGAGGTCGTAGATGGTACGCCCGTAGTCGCGCACGTTGATGATGGTGGTGGCGTTGGCCGCCAGCTGCCCCAGATAGGCCGGCACGCTGAGGCCCGAACTGATCGGCTCGGCGTTCTCGAAGAAGGTCTTGAGCGTGATGGGCGTCACCTGCTTGCCGGCGGCAATCAGCTTGGCCGAGGTCTCGTAGATCTGTGCATGCAACGGATCGTAGAAGTGGATCGGCTGCAGGAAGCCGGACACGCGGTCGTGGGCCTCGTTGTTGACGAGCATGGCGCCGAGCAGCGCCTGCTCGGCCTCCAGGTTGTGGGGGGCGGCCCGGAAGTGCGGCGCCTCGAGCGAGGCGGGGTCTCGGGCTGCCTCTTGGAGAGCCTGTGAGGCGGTGCGGCGTGCGGGAGCGGTGTTCGTCATGAGGGGAGGCTTTCGCCGATTCCGCTCCCCCCCGCCACTCCTCTCCGGTGGTATTCGTCGGCGCCCGTGGAGTCATCACCACAATGCACACCGAGGCAGGCCCGCGCGCGATTTCTCTTCGGCGAGGCCGAATCTCTACTCGCCGGCGGCGCGGGTCCCGCCGGCCGCGTCGTCCGACATCAGCCGGCGCTCCTCGGCGAGCATGTAGTCGCGCGTGATGGGGAGGGCGTCGATCCTTTTCACCAGTTGCAGCTGGAAGACGGTGAGCCCGCTGTAGCGGAAGCCAGACTCGCACGATTGCAGGTAGAACTCCCACATGCGGAAGAAGCGCTCGTCGTAGAAGTCCGTGTTGAGCGCGCGCACCCGCTCGCGGTTGGCCTGGAAGCGCCGGCCCCACTCGTTGAGCGTGGCCGCGTAGTGCAGGCGCAGGTTCTCGAAGTCGGAGAGCCAGAGGTCCTCCTTCTCGAGCAGCGGCGTCAGCTGCGACAGGCTCGGCAGGTAGGCACCGGGGAAGATGTTCTGGCGTATCCAGGCGTTGATCGGCGAGGGCGACTGGTAGCGCCCGATGCTGTGGATGAGCGCCACGCCGTCGTCGGCCAGCAGCGCGTTGATGCGCGAGAAGAACTGCCGGTAGTGCGGACGCCCCACGTGCTCGAACATGCCCACCGAGACGATGCGGTCGAACACGCCGCGGGTACGCCGGTAGTCCTCCAGGCGGAAGTCCGCGAGCCGCGTGAGCCCCAGCTTGGCGGCGCGCTCGCGGGCGATCTTGTGCTGCTCGGTGCTCAGCGTAATGCCGGTGACATGCACGCCGTAGTTGCGGGCGAGGAACAGCGCCATGCCGCCGAAGCCGCAGCCGATGTCGAGCACGCGCTGGCCGGGGCGGATGTCGAGCTTGGCGGCGATGTGCCGCTTCTTTGCTTCCTGTGCCTCCTCCAGCGAGACCCCCTCGGCCGCGAAGTAGGCACAGGAGTACTGCATGTCATCGTCGAGGAAGCAGCGGTAGAAGTCGGCCGGGTGGTCGTAGTGGTGGTGGACGTTGCGCCGAGACCGGCCGGGCAGATTGACGACGGCCGTCAGCCGCGCCGCCTGGTCGAGCCGCCGCTTCATATCGCCGGTGCGCCCCCTGGCGCCGAGATGCTCGTTGAGCAGCAGCAGGTCCAGGAAGTCGGACAGCTGGCCTTCCTCGATGCTGAGGGTGCCGTCCACGTAGGCTCGGCCCACGTGCAAGGTGGGGTGGACGGTGAGGCGCCGGTAGAGCGTGGGATCGTGCAGCCGCACCGTGGCACTGGGGCGGGTGCCGGCGATGCCAAAATTGTGTCGGCGCCCGGTGTGGTCGATCACACCAAGGTGGCCGCGCCGTACGAAGCGGCGAAGAAGTAAACGCAGCGCGAACACGGCCCTGCTTCCCCGCATGGACAGCCGCATGTTAGCGCGGCTCTCGTTGGGCGTTCAACCCATTGTGAGCAGGAGGTAACGGCGGGCGCAAGATGCGCCCGCTGCCGGTCAGGCTTGCGCGCGCGTTACTTGGAGGGCTCCTCCGGGGCACCCTCCTCGGCGTCGCTGGGCTGGGCCTCCTCGTCGAAGACGGCGTCGGGGTTGTAGGTTTCCAGCTCCAGCGCCTCGTCCTTGATGACGGTCACGTCCTCGCCGCGGGCCTGGCGCTCGGCCTCGTCTGCGGTACGGGCCACGTTGAGCTTGACGCCGACGATCACCTCCGGGTGCAGGGCGACGCGGATGGCGTGCAGGCCCAGCGTCTTGATCGGCTTGTCGAGCACCGCCTGGCGGCGGTCGATGCTGAAGCCGCCGGCGGTGACGATCTCGACGATGTCGCGTGTGGTCACAGAGCCGTACAGCTGGCCGGTGTCGCCGGCCTGGCGGATGGCGACGAAGCTCTGGCCGTCGAGCTTGGCGGCGACCGCCTCTGCCTCCTTCTTCAGCTCCAGGTTGCGCGCCTCCAGCTGGCCGCGGTTGGACTCGAAGCGCTTGAGGTTCTCCTCGGTGGCGCGCAGCGCCTTCTTCTGCGGCAGCAGGAAGTTGCGGGCATAGCCGTCTTTGACGGTTACGACATCGCCCATCTGGCCGAGGCGGCCGATGCGCTCCAGAAGTATGACCTGCATGGGGGTGCTCCGTTCTTTGGCGTTGGGTTCAGGTTTTGGGGGGAGCCGCGCCGAGGCGCTGCTTCAGCTTGAGCGCGGGCTCGAGCACGCCGGCGGCGGTGACGAGGACGGCGGCGTAGGGCGAGAGCACGGGGAGCAGAAACCCGGCGTATACGACCCAGAGCAGCCAGCGCGCCCCCCGCCGGGCCAGGAAGTGCACGAGCGCGAGCCCAGCGAGGAGGTGCGCGAAAAGCAGCGCCCCGGAGAAGCTGGTGCCGGCGATGCCGATGACACCGGGCGCGAAAGCGGCAGCCAGCAGGGCGAGCCCCAGCAGCAGCGAGAAGCCGGCTGGGTAGGCTAGCAACGGCAGGTCCGGCCAGTCCCGGGCGAGGTGGCCCGAGGCACCGACGATACGGCCCGCCAGGTACAGGTTGGGCGTCATGATCAGGAGCCAGTAGATCGCGAGCGCGCTCGGCGCCACCGCGACCACCAGGTCGGCGAACGCTCCGACCTGCTCGTCTGTGGGGACCTGCACGCGCAGGTCGCTGGACTGCTTGAAGGCGGCTCTCACCATCTCCGCCGCCAGCGGCTTGAGCCCGTCGAAGCTCCCGCCGAGCCACGGCAGGGCGAGCACCGGCAGGGCACCGGCATAAAGCGACATGGCGGCCAGCAGGCGGCCAACGGGATACCACTCGCGGCCGTCGGTGGCGCTGTCGGAAGGCCGGCTGAGATAGGCGAGATAGGCGATGGCCGCCGCCGGCAAGCCGACGGCCAGGAAATAGCCGGAGCCGAGGGCGAGCGAGGCAACCGCGGCGATGGCGAGCGAGCCCACCAGGGCTCCGGCCGCCGCTGACAGCCAACCCCAGCCGAGGCCCGCCAGCAGCGGTGGCAGCGGCGTCAGGAGGAGCAGCACGAGCCCCAGCCAAGATCCGCCGCGCGCCGCCGAGAAGAACAGCAGCGCCGAGACGAGGCCGGAGCCGAGGCCGATCAGCAAGCCCTGTCGCATGTCTGTAGCTGTCCCGCCGTGGCGGTTAGAGACGGGGTTGCCGTCCCAACCTTTCGACACTGTCCTGTCTTGCGGCCGGGCGCTGTCGCCGCGCCGGCCGCCGCCAGCCTGTTTCCGGCTACTCCACCAGGTACGGCAGGAGGCCGAGGAAGCGCGACCGCTTGATGGCGCGGGCGAGCTCGCGCTGCTTGCTGGCCGAGACCGCGGTGATGCGGCTCGGCACGATCTTGCCGCGCTCGGAGATGTAGCGGCCGAGGAGCCGCGAGTCCTTGTAGTCGATCTTCGGCGCGTTATCGCCGGAGAACGGACAGGTCTTGCGGCGGCGATGGAACGGGCGCCGCGGGGCGCTGCTGGGAGTATCGGCCACGGCTCAGCTCCTCTCGCCGGAATCGCTCGGCGGCGCGGTGTCGGTGTCGCGCGGCGGACGCGGCCCGCCTTCGCGGTCGCGGCGAGGTCCGCCGCCCTCGCGATCCCCACGGAAGCCGCCGCCCTCGCGGTCCCCGCGGAAACCGCCGCCGCCGCCACGGAAGCCGCCGCCGCCACCGCGATCTCCACGGAAGCCGCCGCCACCGCCACGGAAACCACCGCGTTCGCCGCGGAAGCCCCCGCGGTCGCCGTCGCGGCGCTCGTCGCGGTCGCTCTTGCGCATCTGGATCGACGGCTCGGTCTCGTGCGCCTCGACCCTGACTGTCAGGAAGCGAAGGACGTCGGGGGAGAGCCGCATACGCCGCTCCATCTCGGCCACGGCGGCCGGCGGCGCGTCGATGTTGATCAGCGAGAAGTGCGCCTTGCGATTCTTCTTGATCTTGTAGGCGAGCGGCTTGACGCCCCAGTATTCGGTCTTGCCGATCTTGCCGCCGCCTTCGGTGACGACTTCGCTGTATTCCTTGGTAAGCGCATCCACCTGCGCCTGGGAGATATCCTGGCGTGCCAGGAACACATGCTCATAGAGCGGCATGCTGCTAGCCTTTCCTTGCGTTCCAAACGATCCGGCGCAAAGCCCCTTTTGGGCCCCGGCGCGGCGCCTGGTTGCTCAGAGCGGGCTCGCGCAGAAAGGCCCAAAGACCCGAAAGAGCGGAAACACCGGTAGTCGGGCGCAAGCCCAGCCCCCGACATGGGGACCTACCGTTCAGCCTCCGGCCGGATCGGGTGACGCGCGGTCTTATACGCATAATGCCAACAACGGCAAGAGCAAATCTCGGCAATCGGGTGTCGGACTTCGGCAGTCGCAAGAGGAGCGAGTGGGGGATTTACCGACTACCGACGCCCGACGCCCAACTGCCGGTCGGTCGCAGCTGTGGACGAAGCCTTGACGAGCGGGGCGCCCTATGGCTAAGCCGCGCCTGGGGCTGGCAACGAAGTTGGGGCTGAATGGCCGTCGCATTGGTATTTCCTGGGCAGGGCAGCCAGGCGGTCGGCATGGGCGCCGATCTTGCCAGTGCCCATGCTGCAGCGCGCAACGTGTTCGAGGAGATCGACGCGGCGCTGGGGCACCGGCTGTCCCAGATCATGTTCGAAGGCCCCATCGCGACCCTGACGCTGACGGAGAATGCGCAGCCGGCGCTGCTGGCCGTCTCCATGGCCGTCATGCGCGTCCTGGAGGAGCAGGGCTTCCGCGTTGCGGACGGCGCCAAGCTCGTGGCCGGCCACTCCCTCGGCGAATACTCCGCGCTGTGTGCCGCCGGCGCCCTGTCGATCGCGGATGGCGCGCGGCTCCTGCGCATCCGTGGACGGGCCATGCAGGCGGCGGTACCGGTGGGCCTGGGCGCCATGGCGGCGCTCCTGGGTGTCGGCAAGGAGGTGGCGGAGAAGCTCGCCGCCGCGGCCGCCGAAGGCGAGGTGTGCCAGCTCGCCAACGACAACGAGCCCACCCAGGCGGTGATTTCCGGCGCCAGGACCGCCATCGACCGCGCCGCGCAATTGGCCAAAGCGCACGGCGTGCGCCGGTTCATGCCGCTCAACGTCAGCGCCCCCTTCCATTGCGCGCTGATGCAACCCGCCGCCGACGCCATGGCCGCCGCCCTGGCCGAGACCCGGGTGAGTCGCCCCGTGGTCCCGCTCGTTGCCAACGTGGCGGCGGCGCCCATCAGCGATCCGGAAGAGATCAAGCGGCGCCTGGTGGAGCAGGTCACCGGCACCGTCCGCTGGCGCGAATGCGTGGCCGCCATGGCGGAAGACGGCGTGACCGACCTCGTCGAGGTCGGCTCCGGCAAGGTGCTCTCGGGCCTTGCCAAGCGCATCGTGCCGTCGCTCAACGCCATCTCGGTCGGCGGGCCGCCGGACATCGAGGCTGCGCTCGCGCTGCTCACGGCAAAGAGGTAAGCATGTTCGACCTGACCGACAGGATGGCGCTCGTCACCGGTGCCACGGGTGGCATCGGCGGCGCCATCGCGCGTGCTCTCCACAAGCAGGGCGCCACCGTGGCCGTGTCGGGGCGCCAGACCGAGAAGCTCGAGAAGCTGGCGGCCGAGCTCGGCAGCCGTGTCCACGTCCTCCCCTGCGACTTGGCCGACCGGGCCGCCGTGGCCGGGCTGGTGGAAGCCACCATCGGCAAGCTGGGGCGGGTCGACATCCTGGTTAACAATGCCGGCCTCACCAAGGACAACCTGCTCATGGTGATGAAGGACGAGCAGTGGGACGATGTCATCGCCGTCAATCTCACTGCGACCTTCACACTGATGCGCGCCGCCGCGCGGGCCATGATGCGGGCCAAGACCGGCTACGGCCGCATCGTCAACATCTCGTCGATCAGCGGCATCGTCGGCAATCCCGGTCAGGGCAACTATGCGGCCTCCAAGGCCGGCATGATCGGCATGTCGAAGTCGCTGGCCCGCGAGGTGGCCTCCCGCGGCATCACGGTGAACTGCGTCGCGCCGGGCTTCATCTCCACCGCCATGACCGACGTCTTGAACGAGAAGCAGGTCAGCGCCATCAAGGAAGCCATACCGGCGCAGAAGTTCGGCACCCCCGCCGACATCGCCGCGGCCTGCGTCTATTTGGCCTCCTCGGAGGCAGGTTACATGACCGGCCAGACGCTCCATGTGAATGGCGGTCTGGCCATGATCTAGCCCTGAAAAGCCGCCCTTGGCCGCCGCCAAGGCTGCCCCGGGCGTCACCTCCGCGGGGTGCTGGTCAAGCCTGGTGAAGTGTGTTAACGAGCCCGTGATTTGCGTGCCCAACTCTAGGAGAAATGCGCTGCCGTGGGGATGCATACGCCCCCGCCGGGGTTGGGTGGTGGCGCTCTCGCAGGCTCAGGATGTGCATACCGACAGGTCGACGCGAGACAATAAGCAGCTTGGATAAGCCAACAGACAGGGTCAGCCGAGGAATACACAGATGAGCGACGTGGCAGAGCGCGTGAAGAAGATCGTGGTCGAGCACTTGTGCGTAGAGGCCGACAAGGTGACGGACAGCGCTAGCTTCATCGACGATCTCGGGGCTGACAGCCTGGATACCGTCGAGCTGGTGATGGCCTTCGAGGAGGAGTTCGGTTGCGAGATTCCCGACGATGCCGCCGAGCGCATCCAGACCGTGGGTGACGCGGTGAAGTTCCTGGAGCAGCACGCCAGCGCGCCGCCGGCCGCATCGTAGGACACTGAAGGTCTCCTTTGCGAGCGACCGGCGCAGCTTGAGACGCGCGCCGGCCGGCTCGGGGAGCCGGCTCGGGGAGCATGGGGGCCGAATCGGGACTGGGATGCTGCGTCGGGTCGTTATCACAGGCTTGGGCCTCATCACGCCGCTGGGCTGCGGCGTGGAAGCGAGTTGGTCGCGCCTCCTCAAGGGTGCAAACGGGGCACGTCGGATCGAGGAGTTTCAGGCCGACGATCTGGCCTGCCGGATTGCCTGCTTCGTGCCGCGCGGGCCGCTCTCCGAGGATAAGTTCAATCCGGACGATTGGATGGAGCCCAAGGAGCAGCGCAAGGTCGACGATTTCATCGTCTACGCCATGGGTGCTGCCGAGCAGGCCCTCAAGGACGCCGGCTGGACAGCCGATACACCCGAGAAGCAGGAGCGCACCGGCGTGCTGGTGGGCTCCGGCATCGGCGGACTCAGCGGCATCGCCGATACCTCGCTGCTCCTGAGGGACAAGGGGCCACGCCGGGTGAGTCCGTTCTTCATTCCGGGGCGGCTCATCAACCTCGCCTCCGGCTACATCTCGATCCGGCACGGCCTCAAGGGCCCCAACCATGCAGTCGTCACGGCCTGCTCGACCGGCGCGCACGCCATCGGCGATGCCGCGCGGCTCGTGGCGCTGGGCGATGCCGACGTGATGGTGGCGGGCGGCGCCGAGAGCCCGATCTGCCGCATTGCCATGGCGGGCTTCGCGGCGTGCAAGGCACTGGCCACCAAGTTCAACGACGAGCCCACGCGCGCCTCCCGGCCCTACGACAAGGATCGCGACGGCTTCGTGATGGGCGAGGGCGCCGGCATCGTCGTGCTGGAGACTCTGGAGCACGCGAAGGCTCGCGGGGCACGCATCTATGCCGAGGTCATCGGCTACGGAATGTCGGGCGACGCCTTCCACATCACCGCGCCGGCCGAGGACGGCGACGGCGCCTACCGCTGCATGAAGGCGGCGCTGAAGCGCGCCGGCATCGCCACGAGCGACATCCAGTACGTCAACGCGCACGGCACCTCGACGCCTATGGGCGACGAGATCGAGCTGGGTGCCGTGGAGCGTCTGTTCGGCAACGCCGCCGGCAACCTCGCCATGTCGTCCACCAAGTCGGCGACGGGGCACCTGCTCGGCGCGGCCGGCGCCATCGAGGCGATCTTCTCGGTGCTGGCGATCCGCGACAACATCGCTCCGCCCACGCTCAACCTCGATCACCCATCGGTTGAGACCGCCATCGACCTCGTCCCGCACGAGGCTAAGAAGCGCAGCATCGATACGGTGCTGTCCAACTCCTTCGGCTTCGGCGGTACCAACGCCTCCCTGGTGCTGCGGCGCCTGGCGGCGTGAGCACCGGCGCACCTGCGTGTCGGGCGCGCCACTGCCGTTCGGTGCTTGCGCCCGCATCGTCCTTTCGCCACATTTACCTTAATGCTACCCACCCGGACTTGATCGCCGGTGCGAATAAGCGGGTAAGAAGAATTAGCTAGAACGCATTCGGGGGTGCGCGCTGCGAGGAATGAGCCCATGAGCAACCGCCGGCCCGCGGATCCCCACTACACCAGCCGGCCAACTGGCGCGCTGGCGCGCAGCCCGTCCGAGCAGCTTGAGCCCACGCGACCGTTGGCCCGGTCGCGGCGACGCGGCCGCTACAGCCGCGGCGGAGTTCCCGGCCGCTCCTCGGGGCTGTTCCGGCTCGTGAGCGGCGTCTTCACATTGCTCCTGCTGCTGATGGCAATCGTCGGCGGCTTGGCGCTCGCGGTCAACGGCTGGGTGAATGCGCCGGGGCCGCTCGCGGCGAGCAAGGGCGTGGTCATCCCCAAGGGCGAGGGCGTGCACGACATCGCCTCGCGGCTGGAGCGGGAGGGCATCATCACTGACCGGCGGCTCTTCATCGCCGGATATCTCATCGCCAAGGCGACCGCCTGGGGCGACAAGGCGCGACCGCCCCAGCTCAAGGCCGGCGACTACCAGATCCCGCAGTCTGCCAGCATCCGCAATGTCATCGACATTCTGTCCGACGGCAAGACCATCACTCACCGGGTCACGATCCCAGAGGGGCTCACCAGCCACCAGATTGTGGAGCGGCTGAAGGCCGATCCCAACCTCACCGGCGAGGTGACAGACGTGCCGTCGGAAGGCGCGCTGCTGCCGGAGACGTTCGTCATGCAGCGCGGAGCGCAGCGCCAGGCAATCCTCGACAACATGCGTGCGGAGTCCCGCAAGCTGATGGAGAAGCTGTGGGACCAGCGCCAGAAGGGCCTCCCCGTCAAGACCTGGGAGGAGGCGCTCGTGCTCGCCTCCATCGTCGAGAAGGAGACCGGGCGGAACGACGAGCGTGAGCGTGTCGCCGCCGTGTTCGTGAACCGGCTCAGGCAGAACATGCGCCTGCAGTCGGACCCGACCATCCTCTACGGGCTCAGTGCCGGCAAGACGGTGTGGAACCGGCCGATCATGAAGAACGAGATCGTCCAGAAGACCGCACACAACACCTACCAGATCGACGGCCTGCCGCCGACGCCCATCTGCAACCCGGGCAGGGCGTCGATCGAGGCGGTGCTCAATCCGGCGGCCACCAAGGATCTCTACTTCGTGGCCGACGGCAACGGTGGGCACATCTTCTCCGAGACGCTGAAGGACCATAACAGCAGCGTCCAGAAGTGGCGCGCCCTCGAGAAGGAGCGTGAGAAGGAGAAGGAGAGCAAGGCCAAGGCCGCGGCGGCGGGCGCGATGCCGCAACCGTCCGAGAAGGCGCCCGAGAAGGCGCCGGAGAAGGCGGCACCGGAGAAGGCGGCACCGGAGAAGGCGGCTCCGGACAAGGGCGGTGCCGACAAGGCCGCGGACAGGGGCGCCGGGAAAGGCAAGGGCGCGGCTGCAGCGGGCGGTTCGAATGCGCCTGTGACGGCGCGGCCGAAAGCGTCCAGCGAGGAGGGGTCGTGGGCCTCCACCACCGAGCCAGCGCCGCCGAAGGCCAAGCGCTGAGTGCCCGCAAAATGAGCGCAGAAGCCGCCGGCGTGCGGTCTCCCGCGCTGGCGCGTCGGGGCCAATCCGACTAGATTTCCGCGGGCCGGGGGCGCGGGGCCGTCCGGTCCTGAGTGGCTTCGCCCCTGTGGTGCGCCGTCGATGCCGGGCTGACGCATGACCATCAAGAGCATGACAGGGTTCGCGCGGACCGCCGGTGCGGTGGGTTCCGTCAGCTGGCATTGGGAGCTGCGCTCGGTGAACGGGCGCGGCCTCGACACCCGCCCACGGGTGCCGCCCGGCTTCGAGGGCCTGGAGCCGCGCATCCGCGAGGCGGTGGCCAAACGCGTCAGCCGCGGCAGCCTGACGGTGAACCTCAACATCAAGCGTACCCACGGCCAGACCGAGATCCGGCTCAACGAGATCGCGCTGAGGCAGGTGCTGGCGGCCGTCGAGACGCTGCGCGGCGCGGCCGGGGTCGGCCCGCCCAGCGCCGAGGGACTGCTCAACGTGCGCGGCGTCCTGGAGCTGGTCGAGCCGGAGGAGAGCGAGGCCGAGGCGGCGGCACGCACCGAGGCTATGCTGTCGAGCCTCGATGCCGCGCTCGATGGCATGGTACGCGCTCGTGCTGATGAAGGGGCTCACCTCACGGTGGTCGTGGCGCGGCAGCTGACCGAGATCGAGCGCCTGGTCGATGGCGTCGAGCATTCGCCCTCCCGCGCCCCGGCCGCCATCCGCCAACGCCTCAGGGAGCAGGTGGGGCGCCTGATGGAGACGGGCGCGACACTGGATGAGACGCGGCTCTATCAGGAGGCGGCGCTGCTGGCGGCCCGTGTCGACGTGGAGGAGGAGTTAAAGCGCCTCACTGCCCACGTGGCCGCCGCCCGCGAGCTGCTCGGCTCGAAGGAGCCCGCCGGGCGCCGGCTGGATTTCCTGGCCCAGGAGTTCAACCGCGAGGCCAACACGCTCTGCTCCAAGGCCTACGACGCCGAGACGACGAAGGCGGGCCTTGAGCTCAAGGCGGTCATCGACCAGATGCGCGAGCAGGTGCAGAACATTGAGTGAGACGGGGAGCGAGGCCGGCGCCACGTGCGGCCCCCGCATCGGCCGCAGGGGGATGCTGCTCGTGCTGTCGTCGCCCTCGGGCGCCGGCAAGACCACGCTGGCGCGTCGCCTGCTGGCCGCAGATCAGGGCTTGCGCATGTCGATCTCTGTCACGACGCGCGGCCCCCGGCCCGGCGAGGTGCAGGGCCGCGACTACTTCTTTGTCGACAAGGCCGAGTTCGAGCGCCGGAAGACCGCCGGCGAACTGCTCGAATGGGCGGAGGTTTTCGGCGAGAGCTACGCCACGCCCAAGGCGCAGGTGCTGGAGCTGGTCGAGACCGGCACCGATGTCGTGTTCGACATCGACTGGCAGGGCGCGCGCCAGCTCAAGCGGCAGATGCCCAAGGATGTGGTTCGTGTGTTCATCCTGCCGCCCGACGGCAAGTCGCTGGAGCGGCGGCTCAGGACCCGCAACCAGGATTCCGAGGCGGCGGTGCAGCGCCGTCTGGCCGCGGCAGCGGCCGAGATCGGCCATTGGAACGAGTACGACTACGCTCTCGTCAACACCGACCTGGAGGCGACCCTCACCAACCTTGTCGGCATCGTCGCCGCCGAGCGCCTCAGGCGCGAGCGCCAGACCGGCCTGACAGAGTTCGTGGCCGGCCTTCTGGCCGACCTCTGACAGCTCCGGCCGCGACGTCGCTTGCCGTCCTTGCGGCGCCGCCCCGGCTTCACTCTCGCTCCCGGGCGGCTCATACACCGGGTAGTCTTCGGCGGGTGATGGGCGTTCTCGGACGGGCGCGGCGAGAGGCTGACATGCGAAAGCCCCGCTGCGTGGCGTGCGCAAGCGGGGCCATTTCGTCTCTCAGATTCGCGCCCCGCCCGAGAGGGCCGGGCTCATTTGCGAGGGATTACCTCGTTCAAGCTTTACCGATGTGATGTAGCGGCTCGGTCAACCCGGGTGATCACTGCGCTCGAGCTGGGGCGCCGGGCCGTGCCCTCGCCGAGGCGAGGGCAGCGTAATTGTCAGGTGGCGTCATCCTCCCTCCTCTCGCTGTTGACCCTGCGACTCCCGTCCTCACAACCTCGCGGTGCTGCCGTATGGCCAGCCACGTCCATGGCCGCGCGCCTGAGAACCGGCAGCGACAGGCGTCAATATGACATTTTGGTGGCATCCACAGTCTTGTCAAGGGGTCGTTACACGGTGAGGTTGCGGCGCGCTCTGTCCCACACGAGCCGTGCGTGGCACGGCGACGGCACGCGCCCTTAAGCCTTGCGGGCTCGGCGCGGCCTGGCGGGCTGCGGAGCGGATTTGGGAGCAGCGTCGGACTTGAGCTTGTCCCCCGTATCGACGCGTATGGCGGCCTGCACATACTCGGGGAGCGCGAAGGCGGCGCGGTGGACGGCGGGAGTGTAGTAGCGGGTGGCGATGGCGCGCCTTCCCATGCGGCGCGCCAGGGTGGGTTCGGGAACCTCCAGCAGATCGGCGTCATCGCTCGCCCAGTTGAGGGCGAAGGGGCCGCCGAAGTAGCAGGGCTGGGTACAGAGGAACGGTGAGGTGGCCTTGAACAGGGAGGCGAAAATCCCGCTCGTCTGAGCGAGATGCTCCGGGAACAGGAACGGCAGGCCGTTCTGGGTGACGAGCACGCCGCCCGCTTTGAGAGCACGCCTGCAGTCGGTGAAGAACTCGCGCGTGTGCAGCACGGCGCTGGGACCGATCGGCTCGGAGCTGTCGACGATGATGACGTCGAACCGCGCCTCGGTCTCCGCCACATACTTGAGACCGTCGGCGATGACGACCTCCGCACGCCTGTCGTCGAAGGCGCCGCCGACGATCTCGGGGTAGTGCTTCAACGAGAGATCGATCACCGCGCGGTCGATCTCGCACAGCGTCGCCTTCTCCACCGACGGGTGCTTCAAGACCTCGCGCAGCACCCCGCCGTCGCCGCCGCCGACCACCAGCACGCGCCGTGGCCGCTCCAGCGCCATCAGCGGCACGTGTGCCATCATCTCGTGATAGATGAACTCGTCACGGGTGCTGAGTTGACACACGCCGTCGAGCATCAGGACCGTGCCCCAGGTGGCATTGGTGAAGATCACCAGATGCTGGTGCCCGGTCTTGACCTCGTGCAGCACCTCGTCGGCGGCCAGCCGCACGCGCCAGTGGGGATGGAACGTCTCCTCGATCCAGCGCGCCATCAGCCGGCCTCCCAAGTGACGGTTGCCCGAAAGACCACAGGCGCCACGCCCGCGGAAGAGGCTATGCGCGCGGAATTGTGTGCAGGTGCGCCCCACGCATTGCGGGCGCACCTGTCACTGCCGCAGCGGCTCAGGCCGCCTTCTTCGTCCGGCCTGCCCGCTCGGGCGCCCGCTTGGGTGCCTCGGGAGCGGCGACGATCTCCCACGTGCGCTCGGGTATCGAGTTGGCACGCAGGTGCTCCTTGACGACTGTGCGCTCGGGCTTGAAGGCCGCCTTGAGCACATCGATCGTCAGGTGCGGCTTGGCGTCGCCGCACATGAAGACATCGAGCGCGGCGTAATCCGCCTCCGGCCAGCTGTGGATGGAGATGTGGCTCTCGGCCAGCACCGCCACTCCCGACACGCCGCCGTTGGGCGTGAAGTGGTGCAGATGAATGTGCAGGAGGGTCGCTCCCGCCACCTCAACGCACTTCTTCAGCGTGTCGCTGATGTGCCGAAGATCGTCCAGGCGCCTGGCGCCGAACAGGTCGATGATGAGGTGTGTGCCTGCGCACCTGACCCCATCTCGCTCGATAAAGTGGTCTTTCCTGTCCTCAGTTTGCGCTAGCGCGCTGTGACCATGATCTTCCTTTTGGGCGGTGCTTGAACGGGTCAAGTCCATCCCCAATTGGAAGAGGGCGTCGGTGTAAGCCATGGGACCCCTCCCCAACCAGTAGATAGCCAACCCGCTGCCCCACGCACCGAACCGGATGCGCGGGACAAACGGAGTGGCGTCATATGAGGCCAATGGCCCTGGGGTGCAAGGGCCTTTGCGGGCGTGCGACGAATTTTTTGCGGAGGCTGCTGCACCGTCGCTGCGGAGCCGCACGGCCGAGCGCCGCGGCTCATACTTAAGCAGCATCCGCTACTCTTTCTTGAGCAGCCTCTCGATCAGCTCCGACGGCTTCGTGCGCTTGTCGCCGTCGCCACCAATGAGCCCCTTGACGGCGTCCTGGACCTCACGCGAGCGCAGGTTGCGTCCGATCTGCCGGATCGCATCGGTGAGCCCCTCCTGCCCTTTGATCGCAAACTCGGGCCGGTCGAGCGGCCCCTTAACGCTGATGGGCAGCTCGATGGTGCCGACCCTGAGAGCCGCACCATCGTCGGGCGGGCCGCCGGCAATCTTGGTCTGCAGCGTGTAGTCGATCCGGCGCCGCGCCAGCTCGACCGTGCCCTCGCCGCTCAGCTGCAGATGCGCGCTGACGAGCTTGAGGTCCTGGTTCTTCGCAACTCCGTCGACGATGTCGAAGCTGCCGGAGAGCTCGCTGAAGGGCGTGCGGTCCTCGTGCCGCGGGGCGAGGCGATCGAGCCGGCCGCGCTGCAGTGCGCGCAGACCTCTGTCGATGTCGATGCCGGTGAGGGCGCCGTCAGCCACAGCCAGCTGCGCCTTGCCCCGCATGGTTTCCACAATCTGCTCCGCCGAGCGCCCTTGCGCGGCGAGATCGAGCGCCACGGTGCCACGGCCGTCGATCCAGCCGACGCCGGCGGCATCGCCGAGCAACGGCAGGAGGGATAGGTCGGCAAGCTTGAGGCTCGCCGCGAGCGCCGGCGTCTCGCCCGTCGCGTCGAGTGTCAGTGTCCCCTGCCCCCGACCATCGTAAAGCTCGATCTGCTGGAGCTTGACGTTGGCCACGCCGGCGTCAACCGACACGGCAAGCTCGCTCGGTCCGATTTTCAGCCCCTTGTAAGCGAAGCGCCCGAGCGACAAGGCACCCTCGGCGGCAAAGCCGCCCTTCACGGCCACCGTACCCGCGTAGGCGGCCTCCACAGGGGCTCCCGCCAGTTTGAGGGTGACGGGACCTTGCCGACCTTCCAGGATCTCGTGCGCTGCCGTTCCCGAGAAGCGCCAAGGCTCCCCCTGCCACGCGAGGCTGCCGCTGACGGCGACCGGGCCGCCGCGGCCCTCGGCGCCGAGGTCGAGGTTGAGCGCGGCGATCTCGTGGCGTGTGCCGGAGCGCTCGTCGCGATAGCGCACAGTGCCGTCCTCGACGCGCACGGCCCAGGGTCGGGGCGGTCCCGACCTTACGGAGGCGACGCCCTCGATCTTGTGCGGACGTTCCGGCAGGTTTGGCGACGCCCCTTCCCCACCTGCGGAGTCCGTAGCGGGCAATCGCTGCGAGCGCGGCCTCGATGCGGCGATGTCCCAGCTGCGGCGGCCCTGGGCGTCGATGGTAAGCTCGAACGTCGGCCGGTGCAGCGTCACGCGCTCGATCTTCGGTCGGCGCGAGAGAAGCGAGCGGAGGCTCAATTCTGCCTCAAGGGACGGCACCGTCACGGTGCTGCCGTCCGCAAAGCCTTCGGGCGGCAGCACCGCCACATCGGTCATAGAGACGACCACGCGGGGGAATAGCGTGGCCGAAATCGGGCCGTGAACGACAAGCGAGCGCCCGGTGCTGGCTCTGACCTCATCGACCAGACGGTCGCGCACCACGCCGAGCGGCGGTGCAACCAGCACGAACGCCACCGCACCGAGGGCGAGGCAGACCAGCGCGAGCCCCGCGTAGGGCGTCACGGCCAGCCACCGCACCGGCCCGCGGCCACGTCCCCGTCCTGACCCGCGTCCAGCCCAGCGGGCGGCCGCGGCATCGGTGCGCCGGTCCTGCCGCCAGACGGCGCTGCGATCCGAGGTTGGGCTGCCCGTCATCCGCGGTATCTCCTTCGGGGCTCCCTGGAGGCCGAATACGACGCCCAGGGCGAGCGAATCACCCCTACCTGATAGCGCCCGGGGCAGCCCTATTAGGGCAGGGTCGCGGCCAAATTGCGGGGCTCGGGCCGATTTCCCGCCCCAGTAGAACACGTTGGGCGGGCAGCGCGCATCTTGCCTGCGCGACGCTTTGGTGCGCTGCGGCGCGACCCGTGCCAGGATAGAGCTGCGAAGGCGGTTAATTTCCGCGCAACACAGCGAGGCTCAAGCTTGGATATGCCCGCCAGATCGAGCAAATCGAGAAGCAGCGCGCTGGTCTATCCGGTGGCGGAGCCGCCCGCGCCCGGTGCGTTCATGGAGGTGGCACCCGGCATCCTGTGGGTGCGCGTGCCACTGCCCTTCCGGCTCGACCACATCAACGTCTACCTGATCGACGACGGCGACGGCTGGGCGATCCTCGACACCGGCATCGGCAACGACGCCACCCGGGCGCTGTGGGAGACGATGGCCGGCAGCGCGCTCGCCGGGCGCGCCTTCACCCGCCTGATCGTGACCCACCACCACCCCGATCACATCGGCCTGGCCGGCTGGCTGTGCGAGCGCTTCGGCCTGCCGCTGCTGACCAGCGAGACCAGCTATCTCCTCTGCCAGAACGTCTCGCTGAGCCCCGGCGCCCTCGACGCCAAGCCCTACCGCGACTTCTACCTGCGCCACGGTCTCGACGCTGCCTCAACGCAGCGCGTTGCAACCCAGGGGCACGCCTACTTGAAGATGGTGTCGGGCCTGCCGCCCACCTTCGAGCGGCTTGCGGCGGGGGATACGCTCAAGATCGGCGGCCGCAGCTTCGAGGTCCTCACCGGCAACGGCCACGCCCCCGAGCAGGTCATGCTCTACTGTGCGGCCGACAAGGTGTTCCTGGCAGCCGACCAGGTGCTGGCCAAGATCACGCCCAACATCAGCGTATGGGCGGTCAACCCCAACGGCGACCCGCTCGGCCGCTACCTGCGCTCGCTGACGGATATCAAACAGAGCATTCCGGCCGACGCCCTGGTGCTGCCTGGCCACCAGCTCCCCTTCCGCGGCCTCCACGTCCGCGCCGAGGAGCTGGCGGCGCACCACGAGAAGCGCTGCGCCCTGATCGCCGAGGCTTGCCGCGAGGCGCCGCGCTCAGCGGCCGACCTGGTGCCGGTGCTGTTCACCCGCCAGCTCGACCCGCACCAGATGAGCTTCGCCTTCAGCGAGACGCTGGCGCACGTGAACTATATGCTCCGCCGCGGCGACCTGGCCTGGGCCGAGGCCGGCGACGAGGTGGAGCGGGTGGTGGCAAGTGTCCGAAATCGTGCGTGAGCCGTAGGCGCAATGCTGCGACGCGACATAGTGGCGACGCGTCCTCTCCCCAGCAGGCGGCGGGTCGGTGTCTTCGTTCCGTCATCAACGGGCGGCACCGTGGCGAGGGCCATCACGGAGGCGGTGCGGTGCGACTTTCCAGGGTGCGTTGGGCGGCCGCCTTTGCCGGCTTGGCGTTGCTGACCGTTCTCGCGGCGATCGGCAACGGCGCCGCCGTGGCGCAGACCGGCGGGCAGGATGACTTCGGCTCCCGCCTGGAGAGTCTGCGCGGCGAAGGCCGCTACAGCGAGGCCATTGCCGTGCTGAAGCGCGCGATCGCGGCCGAGGAAGCCAGGTCCGGACTCGACACCTCGTTCGGCGTGACGCTCCTCAACAATCTCGGCGAGCTGCACTACAAGCTCGGGCTCTACGCCGAGGCCATTCCTATCTACGAGCGCGGCCTCGCCATCGCCGACCGGACCATCAAGGCCGACACTCCGCTGACGGCCATTCTGCTGCGCAACCTGGCCACAGTCTACCAGCTGCAGGGGCGCCGCGGCGACGCCGCCCGCCTCTATGCCCGGTCGATCCAGCAGCTCGACAAGCTCATGCCGGAGACCGCCATCGATCTGGCGACGACGCTCAACAACCTGGGCACGCTGTACCAGGACGCCGGGCGCCTGCAGGAAGCCGAGCAGCTGCTCGTGCGCGCGCTCAAGACCTATCGGGATGGCCTTCCCGCCGGGCATCTCTACATCAGCACGGGGCTGCACAATCTGGGGCGGCTGTACGAGAGGCAGGGCGACTACGTCAAGGCCGAGCAGGCGATGACGGAGGCGCTGCGGAATCTCGACCTCACGCTCGCCCGCGACCATCCACAGCGCGCCCCCGTGCTGCGGAGTCTGGGCCTGATCTACGCCGCCAAAAAGGACTGGGGGAAGGCCGTCGATCCTCTCCGTGAGGCGCTCGCCATCTACCAGAGGCAGGCTCGCCGGGGCGCGCAGAGCCTGCAGGGCGAGCTGAGCGGCCTGCCCAGCACCCACCTGGCCATCCACAAGGCCGCCGCCGGCGACTTCGTCAACAGCGCTATGAAGCTCGTGACCGTAGACCGCTCGCGCGGCGTGGAGCTGGTCGCCCATGTTCTGGAGGCGGCGCAGTCGTTCCCGTCGGAGGCATCGGCGTCACTGGCGCAGATGTCAGCGCGGCGCGTCAAAGGCGACGGGCCGCTCGCCGCCCTGGCCCGCGAGCGCCAGGACCTGGTGGCCGAATGGCAGGCGCGCGACAAGCGGCTCCTTGGCCGCCTCACCAGGCGCACGTCCGTCGACGCCGAGGCCCACGCCGCCGACACAGCGCGGCTTGCCGAGATCGACCGGCGCCTCGCCGACATCGACCAGCGCCTGGCGCGGGAGTTCCCCGAGTATACGGCGCTCATCAACCCGCAGCCGCTCACCGCGATCGAGATCCAGGCCGTGCTGCGCGACGACGAGGCGATGGTAGTGTTCATCGAGACGCCGTCGCCAAGCTGGGCCTGGGTGATCTCCAAGACCGACAAGAACCTCTCGCTCGTCAACCTGGGCAGCGGCGAGCTGGCGGAGGAGGTGGCGGCGCTTCGCTGCGGGCTCGACCCGCTCGACTGGACCGATCCCGCCGGCTGGCCAGCGGAAATGCCCGGCGACATGCAGAGGAAGCAGCAGCAGGAGAGGCGCGTTCAGCGTTGCCGCTCGCTGTTCCCCCGCTACGCGGGAGGCGCCTCGCTGCCGTTCGATGCCAGGCGCGCCCATGCCCTATACAAGGCGCTGCTCGGCAGTGCGGAGCAGGCGATCGCAGGCAAGCACCTGCTGATCGTGCCGTCCGCCTCGCTGATGCAGCTGCCGTTCGGCACGCTCGTCACCGAGATGCCCGCCGTTGCCGTGCCGGACGACGCCCAGGGCTATCACGGGGTGCAATGGCTGGGCACGCGTCAGGCGATCACCATCCTGCCCTCGGTCGCGAGCCTCGCCGTCCTGCGCCGCAACGCGCGCCCAGTGCGGGCGCGCAAGCCCTGGGCCGGCTTCGGCAACCCGCTGCTCGACGGCCAGCCCGGCAACCAGGCGGACAGTCAGCGCGCCGGCGAGGCGCGCAGCAGACAGAGCTGCGGCCTCGCCCCGCAGCGCACGCGGCTCGCCGCGCGCGGATCGCGGGCCGCCGCCAGCGTCCTCCTCCACGGAACCCTGGCCGACGTGGGCCAGGTGCGCCGGCAGGCGCCGCTGCCGGAGACGGCGGACGAGTTGTGCGACGTGGGCAGGCGGCTCGGTGCTGCGGATGACGATATCTGGCTGGGCGCTCGGGCCACGGAGGCCGCCGTCAAGAGTCTCAGTGCCCGCGGCGTGCTCGAAGGCTATGCGACGTTGCACTTCGCCACGCACGGACTGATCGCCGGCAACCTCTCCGGCCTGGGCGAGCCTGCCCTGATGCTGACTCCCCCGGCGACGCCCTCGGAGGAGGACGACGGCCTGCTCACGGCCTCCGAGGTGACGGGGCTCAAGCTCGACGCCGACTGGGTGGTGCTGTCGGCCTGCAACAGCGCCGCGGGGGGCGCCGAGGGCGCGCAGGCGCTCTCGGGGCTCGCGCGCGCATTCTTCTACGCGGGGGCGCGCGCGCTCCTCGTCTCGCACTGGGAGGTGGAGAGCGACGCCGCGGTGGCGCTCACCACCGGTGCGTTCGCCGCCGCCGAGAAGGATCATCGCATCGGCCGCGCCGAGGCGCTGCGCCGCTCCATGCTGGCCTTCAGCACGGACCGGGCCAATCCGCGCAACGCCCACCCCTCCGTTTGGGCACCGTTCGTGCCGGTCGGCGAGGGCGGGCTGTGATCGGCAGCGGACACGCCAGGCCATCCGGGTCCCACTCGGTCCGATACCGCAGCTCCGACGTGGGTTGCGTGAAGATGTCAGACCAAGAGGGCCAGGGGGCTGACAATGCGCTGACAAGGGGGGCTGACACCTTCCGGCTCGCCAGGCGTTAGGTTACAGCATCGGCGGAACGACGGACTCTCGGGGGAGGCTCCATGCGCAACAGGTTCTCGCGGGTTCAGCTTCGCGACCTCATGTTCATTGCCGTGCCGGCGCTGCTCGCCATCGGCGCAGCGGTGTGGCTTGCCTTGCGCTTCGCCGATCCGTCGCCGCCCGGCACGTTCGTGATCTCGGCGGCCAGTGCGGGCAGCCCCTACCACCGCTTCGCCGAGAGCTACCGGCCCTACTTCGAGCGCAACGGCGTCAAGCTCATCGTCAAGGAATCCGGCGGCTCGTTCGACAACCTCAAAGCCCTCGCTTCGCCCGCTTCCGGGGTGAATGCGGGGTTTGTACAGGGCGGCCTCGTCTCCGCCAAGGACACGCCGGGCCTCCTCTCCATCGGCCGGGTCGCCTACGAGCCACTGTGGGTGTTCCACGTCTCCTCCCTGAAGTTGGAGCGGCTCACCGACCTCAAGGGTAAGCGCGTGCTCGTCGGCCCCGCCGGCGGAGGCACCGCCGGCCTCGCGCTGAGGCTGCTGACCGCCCATGGGGTCACGGCGAAGACCGCCACGCTCATCAACAGCGAGCTGCCCGACTACGTGGAGAAGCTCGGCAAGGGCGAGGCCGATGTTGGGTTTCTGGTGCTGGCGCCAGAGGCGCGCACGATCCAGCGCCTCCTGCGGACGCCCAACGTCAGCCTGATGAGCTTTCCCAACGCGGAGGCCTACACCCAGCGATTTCCGTTCCTGACGCCGTTGCTGCTGCACGAGGGCGTGGTGGACTTCGCGGAGAACGTGCCGCCCGCGGACACAGTGCTGCTCGCTACCACCGCGGCCGTGCTGGTACGGGAGGATGCGCACCGGGCGCTGGTGAGCCTCCTGGCGCAGGCCGTGCAGGAGGTGCACGGGACGCCGGCAGTCGACGCCAAGGGCGAGGTGGCGCTGTTCCAGACGGCCGGCACCTTTCCGGCGACGAGCGATCCCGAGTTCAACTTCTCCGAGGAGGCGCGCCGCGTGTACCGCTCGGGTGCGCCCGTGCTGCAGCGCTACGTGCCGTTCTGGGTGGCCGCGACGATCGACAGGCTGATCGTGTCGCTGGTGGTGCTGTTGCCGATCCTGATCCCGCTGGTGCGCTTCGCACCCCAGATCTACAGCTGGCGCGTGCGCCAGCGCATCCTCTACTGGTACGGCGCCCTGAAGCGGCTGGAGTCCTCCGCCCGCGGCGCCATCACGCCCGAGGCGAGGGCGCAGCACCTGGCCGAGCTCGACAGCATCGAGGCGGCCGTTGACGACATCCCCATTCCCCTCGCCTTCTCCGACAAGCTCTACGAGCTGCGCCAGCATATCGAGGTGGTGCGGCGGCGGCTCGCGGGGGCGCACGGTATCGGGGCGGTGGCGGCGGAGTAGCCGCCCCTCTGGCCCAAAAAGCCAGGGGCGCCCCGATTGTGGCGCCCCTGCCTCTTGTTTTCCTACAGCGCCCCGCTACAAGCGGAAGTAGATGGTGGGGCCGCGCCACCGCCGACGCCTGCGTCGCCACGGCCCGCGCCGGTAGTAGCCGCGGCCGCGATGCCAGCGGTGGCGATAGCTCCGCCGCCGCCACCGTCGCCTGGCCTGGGCCGGCGTGGCCGTTCCCAGCAGCGCGGCGCCGGAAATGCCGACCACGCCCAGCGCCGACGTCCCGATGGTGCCGATCGACGCCACGCCGTACGCGACCAGCATGGCCACGATGGCAACCGCGCGGATCGCCCCGCGTCTTACACTGCGACCCAGGACACGCAGCCGATCGACGATCTCCGGTACAAGCCCGCTGCTGGATGGCAAGGCCATCTGCCGTTTCATTCGCAGTCTCCTCCTTCATCCTCTCATTTCGGTGCCCCGGATGACAACGGCTCGGAGTATGAGGAACCGTCGCGCAAAAAATGTTTCCATGATGGTCGGGCTTGTGGAAATTCCGCCTCGCGACAGGTGCGGGAGTAAATCTACGACCTGCGCCCACCGTAAAACTCTTGATAGAGAGATTGGCGATGCGAAATGAACGCGAGCCAGACCGTAAAGTTCCAACAGAAGCGCGCGCCTGCGAAACCGCGACGAGCCACTCCCGCATTGTCGACTCGCGGACAGCGCACCTTACCCGCCGCGGCGCGACGAAGTCACGGCGCTCGAACAGTTACCGACGGGTTCCAAGTCTGTCGGGCGGGTTGTGAATAACTCGTGAACGGAGCCTTCCAAAAGGACACGAGGCTCCAGTCAGTCTGGATCTGAACGGCACGGAGTGCTAGCCGACGCCCATGACCAAAAAGAGCACGTACGTTCTCGGCATCAACGCCTACGACCACGACGTCAGCGCGTGCCTCCTTCGCAATGGCGAGATCGCGTACGCCATCGCCAAAGAGCGCATCACGCGGGAGAAGCACGCCACGGGCTTCCACCAGGAGGTCGTCGACTATTGCCTGAAGGCCGAGGGCATCTCCCTGGACGACCTCGATCTGGTTGTCCGCAACTGCTATGTCCTCCCGCTGGACGATCTGGAGACGCGCCTTCTCTACGAGGACATCCCCGAGTTCCTGAGCCAGGAGGAGCGCAAGCAGGCGCGCGCCAGCCCGCTCTTCCGCGCCACGTCCGGCAAGGTGACGACGGTCTCGCACCACCTCGCGCACGCCTACAGCGCCTTCGCCGCCTGCCCGTTCGAGGAGGGCGTCGTCATGGTGGTAGACGGGGTGGGGAACTACGCCTCCGACATCCGCGAGGCCGGCCAGCTTACCGAGGGCGTCAATCCGCTCGCCCGCGAGTCTGAGAGCTTCTACAGGTTCCGCGGCTCCGAGCTTGAGACGCTGCGCAAGGTCTGGCTCGACCCCGTGCGGGGGTTCCTGAGCGACGAGTTCTATTTCATGCCGGGCCTCGGGGCGCTCTACAGCCGGGTGTCGAGCTACATCTTCGGCGACTGGAACAAGTGCGGCGAGGTGATGGGCCTGGCGCCCTACGGGCGCCCGCACCGGCAGCCGCCGCTCATCGCGCTGGAGAACGGCAGACTGGAGGTGCCGCAGTGGATGGCCGAGTTCGACAAGCCGTGGTTTCCCGACGTTGACGGCGACTGGGAGAAGAGCCCGTGGCTGCCGCACTGGGAAGACCTCGCCTGGCGCGTCCAGGACGATACCGAGACGGTGCTGCTCGATCGGGCGCGCTGGCTGCGCGAGACGACGGGCGCCCGCAATCTGTGCATCGCCGGCGGCGTTGGTCTCAACTGCGTCGCCAACGGCCGGATCGTGCGCGAGGCCGGCTTCGACAATGTCTGGATCCAACCCGCCGCGGGCGACGACGGCATCGCCATCGGCTGTGCCTACTACGGCTATCTCAACGTCCTGAAGCGATCGCGCTCGTTCGTGATCGACGATGCCTATTTCGGCATCTCCTATGCGGGAGAGGCGGAGCGCAAGGCGTTGGACAGATGGCTCGCCCGCCTCGAGACGAAAAGGACGGTGAGTGGCGATATCTGCGCCGATACCGCCAGGCTGCTGGCGGAGGGCAACGTGTTCGGCTGGTTCCAGGGCCGCTCCGAGTTCGGGCCGCGGGCGCTGGGCAACCGCAGCATCATCGCCGACCCGCGCGCAGCCGAGATGAAGGACAAGCTCAACAGACGGGTCAAGCACCGGCAGGCATTCCGGCCGTTCGCGCCCGGCGTGCCGGCGGAGCGGGCTGCAGAGATTTTCGAGGGCGACGAGGAGTCGCCGTTCATGCTGCTTGCCAAGAAGGTGCACCCAGCCTGGAGGGATAGGATTCCGGCGATCGTCCACGTCGACGGAACGGCGCGCGTGCAGACGGTGCGGGAGCGCCAGAACCCGCGCCTCTACCGGCTCTTGAAGGAGTTCGAGGCCCTCACCGGCGTACCGGTGCTGGTCAATACGTCCTTCAACGTCAAGGGCGAGCCGATCGTGGAGACGCCGCAAGACGCGCTCGATTGCTTCCTGACCACCGGCATCGACTACCTGGCATTGCACGACACCTTGATCTCCAAGAGCGCCGTTCACCGTGTCCTTTCGCCGTTCATGCGCGTGTCGTCCGAGGTGGCGTCGATCGTGCGCACCGGCATCAACGCCGACTGAGCAGCAGCGCTCAGCCCGCCGCGGAGTAGATCAAGTACGTCATTCCACTTCCGCTCGGAAGACCGTCAATGAGGCCAAGCAGAATCGTAGCCGGAGCGGGGCTTCTCGTGATCGGGGCCTCACTCGGGTACTGCCACGTTAGATCGACACAGCTCAATACAGCCTTCGGGAAGGTTGTGGTTGGCGAAAGCGAGCCCGACGTAGTCGGCAAGATGGGACGCCCGCATCGAATTGTTGAAGGCTGTGGCTATTACTACGGCCGGCCCATTGCTGGGTGTGCCCGTGAATACGTTTACTTTCCTCCCTTCACCATCGTCGACGAGGCTTGGTTAATTGCCTTCGACGCTGGCGGCGCCGTGAGTCATACAGCTTACTTCGTATCGCCGTGACCCTGCCCGCAGGTGCATCCAGCGACCTTAGCGCTCAGCGCAGGCCGAAGGTGACCGCCAGGCCGGCGCTGTAGCAGGGCTTGGTCCGCAATCTCCCGTTGCCACCCTTGCCGCAAGCTGCGCAGCCCCAATGGAGAGGGCGTGGCATGAACGCCGACTGAGCGAAGGCGAGCAAGTGCAGGCGTCTTCAAGCCGCGCTCTTTGCTCTCGTCGGCAGCTTTCTCACCTCCGCGCCCGCCCGGCTCTCCGCCATACGCAGGTCGTAGGCGCTTTGCAGGTTGAGCCAGAATTGCGGGCTCATGCCGAGCCAGTGGCCAAGCCGCAGGGCCGTATCGCCCGTGATGGCACGCTTGCCCTTGATGATCTGCGAGATGCGGTTGGCGGGAACGGAGAGCTGACGCGCAAGCTCTGTGGGGGACATGCCGATCTCCTCCAGTTCGTCCGCCAGCACGTCGCCGGGATGTATCGCTGTGCGCTTCAAGCCTGCTCTCACTCAGTGGTGGTAGTCTACGATCTCTACATCCTGCGGACCGCGTGCCTCTTTGGGCCAGCGAAAGCAAATGCGCCATTGCTTGTTGATGCGAATGCTGAACTGGCCGGCTCTGTCGCCCGTCAACGCCTCCAACCGATTGCTGCGCAGCATTCGCAGATCCTCAAGGCTCGTAGCCGCGTTGAGTATCTCCAGTCGCTTCGAGGCGTGCTTGGCAAACCCCGAGAACGCCTTCACGGACTCGCCGTTTGCGAACTGGGCGGTCCGCTTATCCCGATAGCTCAGGATCATAAAGACACGTAGGCGCCTGAACGCCGTACGTCAAGCGTCCAAGTCGGTAGGATTTATGTGAGCAGCCCGCACAGCACCTGCGGCAGCACCTCGGGCAAATCCTCCGCGATCAGGCCGATGCCGAAGGCGTTGGCGCACTCCCCGTGCAGCCACACCGCCGCGCACGCCGCCTCGAAGGCCGGCATGCGCTGCGCGAGCAGGCCCGCGACGAGCCCCGCCAGCACGTCTCCCGAGCCGGCGGTGGCGAGCCACGGCGGGGCGTTGTCGTTGATGGCGGCGCGGCCGTCGGGGGCGGCGATCACCGTGTCCGGCCCTTTGAGGATGACGACAGCACCGCTCGTCGCTGCCGCCTGCCGCGCCCGGTCGAGCTTGGAGCCCGGCAACTCGCCGAACAGGCGCTTGAACTCGCCCTCGTGCGGCGTCAGCACGACCGCGCTCCTGCGGCTCGTGATGGCCTCGAACAACGCCTGCGCCGTCGGGCTGGGGTCGGCCCGCACCACGAAGCCCAGCCCCGCCGCCTTCACCGGCGCCTCCGCCCCGTCCGTCGCAAACGAGGTGAGCGCGTCGGCATCGAGCACCACGCCCGCCGCCGAATCGAGCACGGTAAGCACGGTCGCCGCCGTCGCCGCGCCGACCCCGGCGCCGGGGCCGATCAGCACGGCGTTGCGGCGCTCGTCGGCCAGCACCTCGGCCAGCGCCGCATCGGAGGCGACGGCGCGCACCATCACCGCCGTGGCGTGGGTGGCGTTGATGGCGGCAGCCGGGGCATTGCCGACCAGGGTCACAAGCCCGGCGCCGACCCGCAGCGCGGCCCGCGCGCCCATGCGGGCCGCGCCGGTGCTCTCCGCCGGTCCCGAGACGACGATGGCGTGACCGCGCATGTATTTGTGCGCATCCAGGTGCGGGCGCGGATAATGCGAGAGCCACAGCGTCGAACGGTTGGCCGAGGCGCGCGGGCAGATCTGGCCCAGTACGCTGGCGGGGATGCCGATGTCGGCCACGCGCACCATGCCGCACCTGAGCCTCCCGGGCAGCAGCAGGTGGCCCGGCTTCATGCGGAAGAAGGTGACGGTTGCGGTGGCCTGCACGACCGGCCCCGCGGCCTGACCCGTCGTTCCGTCGAGCCCGCTCGGCACATCCACGGCCACCACCGGCCTGCCCGCATGGTTGATGGCGGCCACCGCCTCCGCTGCCACCCCGTCGAGCGCCCGGGAAAGTCCGGCCCCGAACATCGCATCGACGATGATATCGGCGCCCGCGAGCGTCGCCGCCGAGAGCGCCTCGAGCTCTCCGTCCCAGCGCCCCGCCATGACCGCCGCATCGCCCCTGAGCGCCTCGCGGCTGCCCAGCAGACCGACGCGCACGCGATGGCCCTGTGCCCGGAGCGCCCGTGCCGCCACGAAGCCGTCCCCGCCATTGTTTCCGGGCCCGCAGGCCACCGCCACCGATGTCCCGCCGCCGCCCAGCTCGGCCGCAGCCGCGGCCACGGCGCGGCCGGCCGCATCCATCAGCGCCAGATTCGGCGTGCCCGCGGCAACTGCCAGGCGGTCCGCGTGTCCCATCTCCTCGGTGGTGAGCAACTCGTGGCCGGGCACTGCCTTCCCTCGTACTGTCGATGGGCGGGCCATCATGCCCCCGCGTGGCCGGCGAGCCAACGCCGAAGCCACTCGATGAGGCAATGGTTATAAGTTATGCAAAATGCCTTCCAAATAGGCAAAATCGGCGATTGCCCACAGATCATGTTGCCCTGTAGATACAGATAGCCGCCGGCTCCCGGGTCTGGCGACATGTCCTGGCACGCAGTCTGCTTGATAAGCGCGGGCCGTGGCAGCGGTGGCGCTCTGGAACGCTCGTCGGGAGGTGCAGGGACTGCATGAAGAAGATCGAGGCTATCATCAAGCCCTTCAAGCTCGACGAGGTGAAGGAGGCCCTGCAGGAGATCGGCCTGCAGGGCATCACGGTGATCGAGGCCAAGGGCTTCGGCCGTCAGAAAGGGCACACCGAGCTCTATCGCGGCGCGGAGTATGTTGTCGATTTCCTGCCCAAGGTAAAGATCGAGGTCGTGCTGTCGGACGAGATGCTGCCGAAGGCGCTCGATGCCATCCAGAAGGCTGCGAAAACTGGCCGCATTGGCGACGGCAAGATATTCATCTCAACCGTCGAGGAAGCGATCCGCATCCGAACCGGCGAGACGGGGACCGACGCGATTTAAGGCAAGCCAGCGCCCGCGCCGCCATTGGGACCCCGCGGTGGGATGGCGCGTGGGCGGGCTCGGGTGCTTAGACTCTCAGGCAAAGACAGGGGATATAGCAATGGCAGATAAACCAAAGACCGTTGGCGACGCGCTGAGGCTGATGAAGGACAAGGAAGTGAAGTTCCTTGACCTGCGGTTCACCGACACCAAGGGCAAGCTGCAGCACGTCACGGCCGACGGGTCCGTGGTCGACGAGGGCATGTTTGCCGAGGGCTACGCCTTCGATGGCTCCTCGATCGCCGGCTGGAAGGGCATCGAGGCCTCCGACATGCTGCTGATGCCGGATGCCGCCAGCGTTCATATCGACCCGTTCTTCGCACAGACTACCGCCGCGGTCTACTGCGACGTGCTGGAGCCCACCACCGGCGAGATGTACGAGCGCGACCCGCGCTCCATCGCCAAGCGGGCCGAGGCCTACCTCAAGCAGAGCGGCGTCGGCGACACAGCGGTGTTCGGCCCCGAGGCTGAGTTCTTCATCTTCGACGACGTCCGCTACACGATCGACCCATACAATATGGGCTTCAGGCTCGACAGCGCGGAGCTGCCCTCCAACAGTGGCACCGACTACGAGACCGGCAACCTCGGCCACCGTCCGCGCACCAAGGGCGGCTACTTCCCGGTGCCGCCGGTGGACAGCGCCCAGGACATCCGCTCCGAGATGCTTTCGGTGATGGCCGAGATGGGCGTCGTCGTCGAGAAGCACCACCACGAGGTGGCCTCCGCCCAGCACGAGCTCGGCATCAAGTTCCAGCCGATCGTGACCAGCGCCGATAACATGCAGACGTACAAGTACGTCATCCACAACGTCGCCCACGCCTACGGCAAGAGCGCGTGCTTCATGCCCAAGCCCGTGTACGGCGACAACGGCTCGGGCATGCACGTGCACCAGTCGATCTGGAAGGGCTCGACCCCGGTGTTCGCCGGCAACAAGTACGCGGATCTGTCTGAGACCTGCCTCTTCTACATCGGCGGCATCCTCAAGCACGCCAGGACCATCAACGCCTTCACCAACCCGACCACCAACTCCTACAAGCGTCTGGTGCCCGGCTACGAGGCGCCGGTGCTGCTGGCCTACTCGGTCCGCAACCGCTCGGCCTCGTGCCGCATTCCGGTCGTGACCAGCCCCAAGGCCAAGCGCGTCGAGGTTCGCTTCCCCGATCCGTCGGCCAATCCGTACCTGGGCTTCGCCGCCATGCTGATGGCCGGCCTCGACGGCATCGCCAACAAGATCCACCCCGGCGAGGCGGTGGACAAGAACCTCTACGACCTGCCGCCGGCGGAGCTCAAGGAGATCCCCACGGTGTGCGGCAGCCTTCGTGAGGCTCTCACAAATCTCGACAAGAACCGCGAGTTCCTGAAGAAGGGCGGCGTCTTCACCGACGACATGATCGACGCCTACATCGAGCTGAAGATGGCCGAGGTGGCCCGCTTCGAGATGACCCCGCACCCGGTCGAGTTCGACATGTACTACTCGGTCTGACGGCCGGGCTGACTCAGCGACTGCCGAAGGGCGGCGTCCACAGGGCGCCGCCCTTTCCTTTGTGCGCTGTCCCGCCAGGCTCGGGACGCCGGCGACGCGGGACCATTTGCAGCCGGCAATTGCCCCCGATCTCCCGCTTCGGCCGCGCTTGTAGGCATCCACGACCCCGTCTACACAAGGCACCGCGGCGGTGCCGTGCCGCTCCGGGCGCGGGCACCGCTTCGCGCCGAAGGTCTCCGAAGTCGAGGGTCCCCCGTTGGCATCTCACGAAGCTCAAGCTCCGGCTTGGCCGGCCGAGGCGGAGCGGCTCCGGGTCGCTTATCTCGACCTGATGCGCGACAGCCTGATCGGACGGCTGAACGAGGACCCGGCGCTGCCGGCCAGCAAGGTCGAGGGCTACAAGGACGATTTTCGCGAGCAGGGCTGGGACTGGCCGTCCAAGGCGCCGTCGATGGTCGGCGCCAGACGGATGCAGAACGTCCGCAGCGAATGCGAGCGCGTGCTGAGCGAGGGGGTGCCGGGCGATTTCCTGGAAGCGGGAGTGTGGCGCGGCGGCGCCTGCATCATGATGCGCGCGGTGCTCAAGGCCTACGGCATCGCCGATCGCCGCGTGCTGGCCGCCGATTCGTTTGCGGGCTTTCCAAGCCCGGTGGAGGGCACCCCCGATGCCGGATTCGAGCTCGTCGGCCACCCGGACTTCGCCGTGCCGCTGCATGAGGTCAAGGCGGCGTTCGCCCGCTATCGGCTGCTCGACGAGCAGGTCGTGTTTCTGGAGGGCCTCTTCAAGGATACGCTGCCCAATGCCCCTGTGACGGCGCTTGCCGTCCTGCGGCTCGACGGCGACATGTACGAGAGCACGCGCGATGGCCTCGTCAGCCTCTACCACAAGCTCTCGCCAGGCGGCACGCTGATCCTCGACGACTACTTCCTGTTCGAGTCGCAGCGTCGGGCCGTCGATGAGTTCCGCGCGGCCCAAGCCATTGCCGACCCGATCGTGCAGATCGACCACTTCGGCGGCTATTGGATCAAGTCCGCGTAGTCGACGGCGTCGCGCGCCGGGGCGTGCCTCGGCGTGTCGGTCGGCTTGAGGCCGGGAGTCCCACGCCCGGCCGCTCCACTCGCGCGAGACGCCCGCCAGTGCCGTCAATCGCTCGCGGCGGGTGTGGCATCGCTGAGCCCTGCCTGGGGACAAAAGCGCGACGCGAGGGAAATGCAAGGCACCGCTTCGGCTGCGCCCCTGGGGTGGCAAGAGCCATGGCCCCCAGAAGCTCGTGTCCGCCAAAGCTTGGGCTGAACGGGTAGTTCCGGGTTTTACCCGATAGACGATCCCGAGGCCCGCAGGCCATGTTGTGGCGGAAGCTCGGGATTGGGGATTCTCATGCAGCCGCGCCAGATCGTTCGGACTACGTCCTTCGGGCCTGACGAGCTAAGGGTAATCTACAAGGCGTACGACGACGCCTGGAGCGAGATCGCCCCGAAGATAGGCACTGATCCAGTCTCCCTTGAGACGGCTCGGATGGCTCTCGCCACGACCGTGCTCACGCTCGCCACAACGGACGCGCTTGCCGCCGGTGGATTGCGAGCCATCGCCGTGATGATGTTCTGCGCCAAATACCGAATTGAAGCCGATCGTGCCGGCTAGGCGCGCATCGGCTGTTCTGGTGGCTGTTGTTTTCCCCTCGCTGCATGGGAGCTACTGCGGGCGCGCTGGGTGGACACGTTCTTCGGGTGGCCGCGGACAGTCTCCTCGCCGATGTCGACAGAGGCATTTCAACGCACGTCACTGTGCGGGATCGTGGCTCCGCTGCGGTGCGCCTATATATCGGCAGTAATTCTTGCCTCGGCGGCTTCGGTGCGCGCCATAGGGGGATCGGTCCTCATGCCAATTGAGCGACAGGAACTCGGCAGCGTGCGTCCGCAGCGAGATTGGACGCGGGCCATTCTGAACGGCTTGCGGCAGCGTTGCCCGGGGTGCGGAGTGGGGCGGCTGTTCGGGCGCTATCTCAAGGTGAACGAGGCGTGCCCCGCCTGCGGCGAAGCCCTGCACCACCACCGTGCGGACGACGCACCGCCTTACTTCACCATCATGGTGGTTGGCCACGTCGTCGTGGGGGCCATCCTGCCCGTCGAGCGGGCCTTCATGCCGCCCTTGTGGCTGCATGCGGTGGTGTGGCTGCCGCTGGCCCTGGCGATGTCGCTCTGGCTCCTGCCCCGCATCAAGGGCGGGATCGTCGGATTGCAGTGGGCCCTCTACATGCACGGGTTCGGAGAAGTCACCCGCGGCGCCGTGGCGCCGCAATCCTCCACGCAATGCTGAAGCTATCTCTCCACCTCGCAGGGCCGGCAGGCGACGGGCTGCGGCTCGTCGCGTAGGCGTGCTGCACGTGAGCCGCCTCCGCCGTTCAGGCGCAGACTACTTGGTGAGGCTGTTGAGGGCACCGGAGAACAGCCCGGGGCAGGGTCCGTACGGGCTGCGGTTTGTCGCCGCGCTGGCGTCGAAGGCCTTGTCCTTCCACTGGATCTCGCCGCGGCAGTAGGCCAGATGCAGGCGCTCGCGCTCCTTGGCCGCGGCCTGCTTCTTCAGCTCCGGATCGTTGAGGGCGGCAATATCGTCGCCGCCCGTCTTGCCCGAGCCGGGCTCCGGCAGCCGGGTCACGCTGGGCGGCACCACCAAGGGGGCACGCTCGGCCATCTTGGGATCGCGGCGGTTCTCGTCGAGCGCCGAGCCGCTGATGCCGATCCAGTCGAACACTTTGCCTTCGAGCGCGAGGCTGTCGCAGCCGGCCAGGGCGAGCACAGCAACGCCGAACGCCGCGTAGGCCAGGACAGTCCGGTTTGGGTGCAGCGTAAGCATTGGCGTCATCCCCCGAGTCCACGCCTTCTCAATGGCTTAGAGCGACTTTGCGGCGCGATTGCGACTCAAGCCCAAGGAATCGTACAGAAGACCGCCGACCCCGGCAACTATGGCCGCGTCGGCGATGTTGAACACGTACCAGTAGAAGCCGAAGGCGTGCAGCTGGATGTAGTCGGCCACACCGCCGAGCACCAGCCGGTCGATGGCGTTGCCGACGGCACCGCCCATGATCAGCCCGACGCTCACCGCCGCCAGCCTGGACGAGATGCCGCGGGCGAGCCAGACGGCCAGTGCCAGCACGGCCAGCCCGGCGAAGCCGGCGAGCAGCCATTGTCCGAGCCGGTTGTCGAGCGGCAGCAGGCCGTAGCTGATACCGAGGTTCTTGACGTAGACGAGGTCGAGGAAAGGGGTGACGTAGACGCGCCCCCGCTCCTGGATGCGGAAGACGGCGAGCATCCACCACTTGTGGGCCTGGTCGACGGCGAGCGTGCCGAGCGCGCACCACAGGCCCAGCGGCGACAGCGGCCCCCACAGCCACGATATCGAGCGCGATCCCTGCATTCGGCTCCCCACAGCAGCCTCTCCATGGCGTCACGTCTTGCACGGCGTGTCGACCGTGGGGGTCATACCGGGAACTCGGCAATCAGTCCAATCCGCGGCCGTCAACGTGGGGCGGCGGTGCGGGCGTCGAGCTCGCGTACCGCCGCGGCGTCGCGGGCGGAGAGGTCCGGGAAGTCCGGGTCGCTGCCCACGTCGTCGGTGTAGCGCCAGGAGCGGGCGCAGCGATTGCCGGTGGCCTTCCGCGGTACCACGCCGACGCCCGGTACGTCAGGCAGGGTAAAGGCGCCCTCGCGGGCCTCGCCCTCGACGATCTCGATGCCGGACGTGATGCAGATCTCGGCGAAGTCGATGCCCTCCAGCGCCGACAGCAGCTGCGGGTTGTCGATGAAGACCTGCGGCGACGCCTCCAGGGCCGAGCCGATCCTCTTGTTGGCGCGCTCGATCTCCAGAGCGCCCGTCACCACGCGGCGCACGCGCTTGATGCTCTCCCACTCCTCGGCCAGAGCGTCGTTGCGCCAGGACTTGGACACCTCGGGGAACACCTCAAGGTGCACCGAGCCGTCCTCGGAGGGATAGCGCGCCAGCCATGCTTCCTCGGCGGTGAAGCACAGCAGCGGGGCAAGCCACAGCGTGACGTGGCGGAAGAGCTGCTCGATGGTATCGAGCGCCGCCCGGCGCTTGGGGCTGGAGTACGGCTCGCAGTAGAGCGCGTCCTTGCGGATGTCGAAGTAGAACGCGGACAGGTCCGTGTTCATGAAATGCGAGAGGGAGGCCACGACGCGCTTGTAGTCGTAGTCGGCGTAGGCCTTGCGGATCGTCTCGTCGATCTCCGCCAGCCGGTGCAGCATCAGCTGCTCCAGCTCGGGCAGCGCCGCGGGGGCCAGCTGCTGGCGACCCTCGTAGTGGGCGAGCGTGCCCAGCATCCAGCGCAGCGTGTTGCGGATCTTGCGGTAGGCCTCGATCGAAGACTGCACGATACCGGGGCCGAAGCGGATGTCGTTGGTCGTGTCGGCAGACGCCACCCACAGACGCAAGATGTCGGCGCCGGACTTGGCGATCACCTCCTGTGGCGGGACGACGTTACCCTTGGACTTCGCCATCTTTTCCTCGCCCTTCTCGTCGAGCACGAAGCCGTGGGTGAGCACGACGTCATAGGGGGCGCGCCCGCGCGTGCCGCAGCTCTCCAGGAGGGAGGAGTGGAACCAGCCGCGGTGCTGGTCGGAGCCTTCAAGGTACATGACCGTATCATCGCCGCCGTCGCGCTTGCGGCGGATGCCGGCGAGCTGCGGGAAGTGCTCCGGGTCCTCCAGGGTGAAGGCATGGGTGGAGGCGGAGTCGAACCACACGTCGCAGATGTCCTCGACCTTCTTCCACTCCTTCGTGCTGTAGGCGTTGCCAAGGAACCGTTCGGCGGCGCCCGGCTCGTGCCAGGCGCTGATGCCCTTCTCCTCGATGGCGGAGACGATGCGGCGGTTGACCTCCTCATCCTTCAGGATCTCGTAGGAGCCGTCCGGACTGTCCTTGACGAAGATAGGGATCGGCACGCCCCAGGCGCGCTGGCGCGATAGCACCCAGTCGGGCTTGGCCTCGATCATGCCGGTGATGCGGTTCTGCCCCTGCGGCGGCACCCACTGCGTCTCCGCGATGGCGCGCAGCGCCAGCTGGCGCAGGGTAAAGCCTCCGATGGAGTCGTGCGAGTGCTGCACCGATTCCCCTCCCCCTTGTGGGGAGGGGCTAGGGGTGGGGGGAACCACTCCCTTCGAGATGGGGGATTCCCCCCCACCCTGTCCCTCCCCCACAAGGGGGGAGGGGACGCTGCGGCTCCCGTCTTGCCCCACATGAATGGGTCGGTCCATGGCGATGAACCATTGCGGCGTGTTGCGGAAGATCACTGGCTTCTTGGAGCGCCAGGAGTGCGGGTACTGGTGCTTGAGGCGACCGCGCGCGATCAGCGCGCCGGCCTCGATCAGCGCCTTGATCACAGCGTCGTTGGCGTCGCCCTTGTCGCCCTTCTCGGTGATGACGCGCTTGCCCTCGAAGCCCGGCGCCTCCTTGGTGAACCGGCCGTCGGCATCGACCGTGAAGGGGATGGCGGTGTCGATGTCGCGTGCCGTCAGCGCCGCGGTGCTCGCCATCCAGATCTCGAAGTCCTCGCGGCCGTGGCCGGGTGCGGTGTGCACGAAACCGGTGCCGTCCTCGTCGGTGACGTGGGCGCCGTCGAGCAGAGGAACCGCGAATTGATAGCCGCCGCCGACGCCCTTCAGGGGATGGGCACAAGCGATCTTGGCCAGCACGTCGGGGCGCACGATGCCCTTCGGCTCGAAGGCCTCGACCTTCGCCGCCTTCATGACCGGCTCGGCGAGCTTGTGCGCCAGGATCAGCTTGTCGCCGGGCTTGGCCCAGTTCCCCTCGGGCGCCTTCGTCACCTCGAACAGTCCGTAGGCGATCCTGGAGCTGAAGCTGATCGCCCGGTTGCCCGGCAATGTCCACGGAGTCGTGGTCCAGATGACGACGGCTGCGCCTTCAGGCAGCATCGCGGCCTTGGGAGATTGCACCGGGAACTTCACCCAGACGGTGTCGCTGGTGAACTCCTGGTACTCGATCTCGGCCTCGGCGAGCGCGGTCTTCTCCACCACGCTCCACATCACCGGCTTGGAGCCGCGGTAGAGCTGGCCGGTGGCCACGAACTTCATCATCTCGCGCGCGATCTGCGCCTCGGCGGCCGGCGCCATCGTCGTGTAGGGATGCGCCCAGTCGCCCTCCACGCCGAGCCGCTTGAACTCCTCGCGCTGAATGTCGATCCACCGCTGTGCGAAGGCGCGGCACTCGGCGATCAGCTCCAGGACCGGCACGTCCTCCTTGCGCTTGCCCTTGGCGCGGTAGGCCTGCTCGATCTGCCACTCGATGGGCAGGCCGTGGCAGTCCCACCCCGGCACGTAGTTGGAATCGTAGCCCAGCATCTGCTGGCCGCGGGTCACCATGTCCTTGAGGATCTTGTTGAGCGCGGTGCCGATGTGGATGTTGCCGTTGGCATAGGGCGGGCCGTCGTGGAGGATGAACTTCGGCCGGCCCTTGGCGGCCTCGCGCAGCCGCCGGTACATGCCGAGGCCGGCCCAGCGCTTGAGCAGCCGGGGCTCAAGCTCCGGCAGGCCGGCCTTCATGGGGAACGAGGTCTTCGGCAGGAACAGGGTCTCGCTCCAGTCGCGCGTGGCGGGAGCGGCAGGTTTGTTGGAGGTCATGAGAGTGCCGTCTGCAAAAGCTGGATGAAGCTGAGAAGCGGGTACGCGCCAATGCGGGTGTGCCCCGGCGCCCTTAGGCGGCGGGGCCTATAATTCGTCTCAGCTCGGGCTTCGATGGCGACATGGGGCGCTGTTGTAAGGCAATAGGGCAGTAAGGCAATAGGGCATAGGTGGTTGAGCCAAATTCCGACTGCCCTACTGCCTTATTGCCTTACTGCCCTGGCTGCTGCCCTACTTTACCGGCTTCGCTGGCGCGGCACCGAGAATGGCCTGCGCCTTGGCGCAGTCCCTGGCGACCTGCTCCTTGAGCGCCTCGACCGAGGCGAACTTTGTGTCGGCGCGCACGTAGTCCACGAACTCGACCGCGATCTCGCGGCCATAGAGGTCGCCGTCGAAACCGAGCAGGAACACCTCCAGCATCGGCGCCCCATCGTCGAAGGTGGGGCGGGTGCCGAGATAGGCCGCTCCGCCATAGGTCTCGCCATCGACATGCACGCGGGCCGCGTAGATGCCGTGGGCCAAGGCTGTGCCGGGCGCCAGGGCGATATTGGCGGTAGGGA